>ENA-OXXF01000071-OXXF01000071.1-human-gut-metagenome-genome-assembly--contig:-NODE-71-length-25328-cov-5.504768_pt1 | contig 25328 bp, 26 predicted proteins | sample MGYA00244696_ERZ652735 | MGnify/ENA primary metagenome ERZ652735 (study PRJEB26926, sample SAMN06164520) | human gut metagenome | biome: ENVO:00009003; feature: ENVO:2100002; material: ENVO:00002003...
CGGCGGCTCTGCTGGAGAAGTACCGCGACGATGCCAACTGTCGGGCGCGGGGCAAGCTGCTGCCGGTCCCGTCGAATACGAAGATGAACGCCTACCTGAAGGAAATAGCGGATATTTGCCAGATCCACAAGCATCTGACCACGCACCTGGCGCGCCATACGTTTGCCACCCTGGCGATTGAATACGGGATGCCGATTGACATTATCGCCAAGATTCTGGGCCATACGAATACGAACATGACACGGCGCTATGCGAAGATCTCCGAGGCGAACATCAGCCGTGAGATGCGTCGTATCGGCAAGGTCTTGACGGCGTAAACTAGATACCATGCCAAGATCACTCTTTGCTATGTATATGTATTATCATAGCGAAATGTGCGGGCTGATACCATTCAACAGATATTGCCCATCGAGTGGCACGCGAGAAACCGTATCTATTGGCGCTTTTGGTAGGTTGCGGCGGCCAGAACGTTGAACAGCAGGGCAAAAAGGCCGAGTGCGGCATAGGAGGTTCCCAATTCGATGATGGTGGTTCCCTTCAGATAGACCGAACGCAGAATCTCGACGAAATACCGAGGTGGCAGCACAAGCGTAATCCGTTGTGCCCACTCTGGCATGGAGGCGATCGGGGTCAGCAGTCCACTCATCAGCATGAAGATCATGATGAAGAAGAACATGACGAACATGGTCTGCTGCATGGTTTGCGAGAAGTTCGCCACGGTCAGGCTGAATCCCGAGATGGTCAGGATGAAGAGCATCGCTCCCAGGTAGACTGCCCCGACCGAGCCTGCAGGTGCAAGTCCGTAGACCAGCCGGGCCACCGCCATGGCGACCGTCAGCACAAAGAGCCCGATCAACCAGTAGGGAATCAGTTTGGAGAGGGTGAAGGTCAACCGGCCGACGGGCGTGACGTTAATCTGCTCGATCGTGCCGCGTTCCTTCTCGCCGACGATGCTCAACGCCGGCAGGAATCCGCAGATGAGGATGAACAACATGATCATCAGCGCCGGAATCATGTAGTGGCGATAGTCGAGCGTCGGGTTGAAGCGGTTCTGAACCGTGATCAGTTCCGGAATCGGTGCCGGGTTCTGTTCGGAGCGGATTTCGCCCAGCGTGCGGGCCACGGACTGTATCAGATACTGCATGGCGAGCGAACCCTTGGTGGCATTGATCCCGTTGGCCGTAATCTGAATCTTTTTCGGAGATCCGGCCATCCAATCGCGCTCAAACTCACGGGGAATCTGCAGGATGACGTCCGCGTCGCCACGCTCCAACTGTTGCAGCGCCTCGTCATACTGCGAGGTAATGCCTGCCGGCGTGAAATACGACGTTGCCCCGAGATGCGAAATCAGTCGCCGCGATATCGTCGAGCGGTCCATGTCTACGACAGCGACCCGGACGTGACGGACGTCCATCGTCATCACCATCGGCAGGATGAGCATCACCATAATGGGGAATACAACGATCAGACGCGGCAGAAACGAATTGCGCCGGATTTGCAGGAACTCCTTCTGCAACAGAACGAAAAAGGCTCTCATCGGGTTATTCGAGTTTGTCGTTGAACTTGCGGAACGATACGCCGAGCAGCAGCCCGGTCATCGCGAGCAGCACGGCGCCGTCCATCCATACGTCGGCCATCGAGGCGCCCTGGATCATCATCCGCCGCATGGCGTCGATATACCAGCGGGCCGGCACGACGGCCGATACCCATTGGAAAAAACGCGGCAGATTCTCGATCCGGAAGATCATTCCCGAGAGCATCAGGATGGGCAGCAGCATGACCATTGCCGAGATGAGCAGTGCGGCGACCTGCGTTCGGGCGAGGGTCGAGACCAACAGTCCCAGCGCCAGCGAGAGCACCAGGTAGAGCAGTGACAGGGCGAAGATACCGGCCACGCCGCCGCTCATCGGCACGCCCAGCAGATAGCGGGCCAGCAGCAGAATCAGAACCAGAACGATACACGAGACGGCGAAGTAGGGAATCATCTTGGCCAGGATGATCCGTCTCGGCCGCACCGGGGAGACGAGCAGCACCTCCATCGTTCCCGACTCCTTTTCGCGCACGATCGAGACCGAGGTCATCATGGCGCAGACCAGGATGAAAATCAGCCCCATGATGCCCGGAACGAAGTTGAAGGCACTCTTCATCCGGGGGTTGAACAGCATGCGGGTCTCGAAGAGTGCCTGCGGAGAGGCTTCGCCGAGCAGCACTCCCTGCAGCCAGGCGGCGGACGTGCCGGCCGTGTTGACGTTCGAGGCGTCGAGGATCAACTGGACGATGGGCGGTTGCGGCGTTCCGGCTATTGCCAGCTGTCGGCGGCGGTCGTAGTCCGGGGCAAAGACCGCGACGGCATCGACACGGCCCGTGCGCAACATCTCTTCGATGCGCTCCTGCGGGATGTAGCCGCAAAACGCAAAGCTGTCGTTGCGGGCGATCCGCTCGACGGCCTCGCGCACGCCGTCGGTCCGATCCGATGCGACGACAGCGATGCGCACCTCGTTCACCTCGGTCGAGATGGCAAAGCCGAACAGCACCATCAGCACCACCGGGATGAGCAGTACGATGAGCATCGTGCGCCGGTCGCGCAGGATGTGGAGCGTCTCCTTGCGTACGAAGGCTGGGAAATTGCTTTTCATGGGCTATTCGCTTCGTTGGGCGCCGCGGGCCAACAGCCGGAACACCTCGTCCATCGACCGGGCGGCGAATTGTTGTTTCAGACGTGCGGGGGTGTCGAGCGCACGGATGCGGCCGTCGACCATGATCGAGACCCGCGAGCAGTACTCCGCCTCGTCCATGTAATGGGTCGTAACGAAGAGGGTTGTGCCGCCGGCCGCCGCCTCGTAGATCATCTCCCAGAACTGGCGGCGCGTGAGGGGATCCACCCCACCTGTCGGCTCGTCGAGAAAGACCACCTCGGGCTGGTGGAGCGTGGCGATGGCAAAGGCCAGCTTCTGTTTCCAGCCCAGAGGCAGTGCCCCGACCGGCGTATTGCCCTCCGAGACGAAGTCGAGCCGGTGGAGCAAATCGTCGCTCCGCATGCCGGTTTCGCGGCGCGAGAGTCCGTAGATACCGCCAAAGAGGCGGATGTTCTCCCGCACGGTGAGGTCGTCGTAGAGCGAGAAACGCTGGCTCATGTAGCCGATATGGCGTTTGATCTGCTCGCCCTGGCGCACGATGTCGCATCCCGCGACGCGGCCGCAGCCCGAGGTCGGACGGCTCAACCCGCACAGCATGCGCATGGCGGTGGTCTTCCCGGCGCCGTTGGCCCCGAGGAATCCGAAGATTTCCCCACGTGAGACCTCGAACGAGATCCGGTCGACGGCTGTGAAGTCGCCGAAGCGTTTGGTCAGTTCGCGGACCGATATGACGGTGTCGTTCATCGTTTCATCCATTGGATAAATACATCTTCGATCGTAGCTGCCGTGGGCTCGATGTGCAGCCCGGGTATCGGACCCAGCTGCTCGGTAAAGCGCTGCACGTTGAAATCCGCTCCGGCCACCAGATGGTGCGTCTCGCCGAAGGGATAGCACGCCTCGACTCCCTGGATGCGGCGGGCGGCGCCGAGCAGCGCGAACATCGTGTCGGCACGGATGGCATAGAGACGACCCTCGAAGCGGCGGACCAGCGCCTCGGGCGTGTCGATACCGAGCAGACGTCCCTCGTTGCAGAGGGCGATCCGGTCGCAGCGCGCGGCTTCGTCCATGTAGGGTGTCGAGACGAGGATGGTCATCCCCCGCTGCTTGAGGCCGTCGAGCATCTCCCAGAATTCGCTGCGCGAGACGGCGTCGACGCCCGTCGTGGGTTCGTCGAGAAAGAGGATCTCCGGACGGTGGATCAGGGCGCACGACAAGGCCAGTTTCTGCTTCATGCCGCCCGAGAGTTTCGCGGCCCGGCGTCGGCGGAAGGGCTCGATCTGCCGGTAGACCGGTGCGATGAGGTCGTATGAGGCTTCAACCTCGACGCCGAACAGCGCAGCGAAGAAGCGGAGATTCTCCTCGACCGTCAGATCGCCGTAGAGCGAGAACCGGCCCGGCATATAGCCCACGCGCGAGCGGATCGCGTGATAATCCCGCACGATGTCGCAGCCGCCGACCCGGGCCCAGCCGCCGTCGGGGGTGAGCAGCGTCGTAAGCAGACGGAAGAGCGTGGTCTTTCCGGCTCCGTCGGGCCCGATCAGCCCGAACAGTTCGCCCCGGAGGACGGAGAAGGTCACGGCATCGAGCGCTTGTACCGTGCCGAACCGCTTCGACAACCCTTCGACCTCAATGGCTTCCATCGTGCAGTCGTACTTCGCCCGCAAGACCGATCTTCAACCGCCCGTCGTTCTGCACGGCGATCTTCGCGGCATAGACCAGATTGGCCCGCGAATCCCGCGTTTGGATCGTCTTGGGAGTAAATTCACTTTCGGGCGAGATCCAGGTGATGCGCCCCTCGTAGTCGTAGCGCTGATCGCCGCCGAAGTCGGCCGTCACCGTTACCGCGTCTCCGACACGGATTGCGGCGAGCTGCTCCGAGGTGAAGTAGGCCCGCAGGTAGAGATGTTCCAGATCGGCCACCTTCAGCAGGGGTTTGCCTACGGCGGCCAGTTCGCCCGCTTCGGCATACTTCGCCAGCACGATGCCCGCGATCGGCGACGCGATGCGGCACCGGGCGATTCGGTCATCCAGCGCGGCGATCTGCGACTCGACGACTGCGGCGTTGCCGTCGATCGTGACGGTGCTCTTGTCGAGCGACGAGAGGGCTGCCGACAGCTGGCTTTGCAGAATCCGGATCTGCGCCTCGATATCGTCGCGCTGTTTGGTGGTGGCGGCCCCGTCCCGCAGCAGGTTCTGTACCCGCGTGAGTTCCCGTTCCTGTTTGGCTATCTGTTCGCGCAGGGCGGCGGCCTGCGCCCGGATGTCGGGCCGACTGGCGAGCAGTGCCGCCTGCTGTGCTTCGAGTTGCCGCCGTTGCAGATCGAGCTGCAGGGTGTCGATCTGGCCGATCCTTACGCCGGGTTCGACGGCCGTTCCCTCTTCGGCGTCGAACCACAGGATGCGTCCCGCAGCCTCGGCCGAAACGACAACCTCGGTTGCCTCGAAGCTCCCCTGCGCATCGAACTCCGCCTCCGTGCCACACGACATGGCAAGTGCCGCTGCGGCTATACAGACAATTCGTTTCATGGGTTTATTGATTTAACGTGTGTTTCAGTTGGTAGAGCGTCTGGAGAAGTTCTATTTCATGGGTGCTGCGGTTGAGTGCAGCTGTGGTTTCGTCGGTGATCTTGCGCAGCAGGTCGGTGGTGTCGATCACGCCGTTCTCCAGCTGTGATTCGGCCGCTACGCGCACCGCGCGGCGCAGCTCGACGATCCGGGTGTCAGAGGCCACGGCCTTGCGCAGACGGGCGATTTCTCCCTCCTCGCGGGTCGTCTGCAGACGGGTGTTGAAATGGAAAATGTCACGTTGGATGTCAATTTGCTGCCGGGCCGTGCGGAGTTTTCCGAGATCGTTGCGACGGGTGTAGAAAGCCCCGATATTCCATGACATGCGGACTCCGACCAGGGCATTCAGCGTCCCGTCCGTCGACATCATGCTTCGGAACATGTCCTGCCCCGGATACCCGTAGTAACCTTGTGCGAAGGCGCTGAAACGCGGCATCAATGCGCTGTTGAGCACTTTGCGTCGTACGTCGATTCTTTGGGCCCGGGCCTCGAACAGCGCCAGTTCGGGGCGCAGCGACACGTCACCGAGAGCAGGCTCGTCCGGACGCTCGAGCCCCTCCGCCGCAAGCGGCTGCCCGATGAAAATTTCCAGCATCCGGCAGTAGCTGGCGCGGGATGCCTCAATCTGCTCCAGTGTCTGGCGGACGGTCAGTAGCTCTGCCTCGATGGCGTCGGCATCCGACTTGGTGGCTGTGCCGTTTGCAACGCAGCTCCGCATGCGCGCGAGATTGCTCTCCAGCAGGCTGATCTGCACCGTGGTCTGCGTCAGTCGTTCGTCCAGCAGGAGAATCCCGAAGTAGAGGTCGTCGACTCGTGATTGCAGGGCGTAGAGATCCACTTCCGTACGCAGGCGCTCTTCTGCGGCCTCGGCCTGCGCCAGCTCTTTCGTAGCCCGGGAGTGGCCGCCGTCCCAGATTGTCTGCGAGACGTCGATCGCCGCGCGGTACTGCTCGCGACGGATCCCCTCCATCTGCAGGCCCCGCGAAGCGAGTATCTCGCCGAGAGCTCCCGGGAAAGTCGGGGTGTCGCTCTGCCACGATGCCTGCCCCGAGAGCGTGACCTGTGGAATCCACGCCCGAGCGGCATTCGACAGGTCGTATTGCTCGGTTAGTGCGATCAGATCGTATTGCCGGATTTCGGGATAGTGCTCCCGCGCCAGACGGCGGCACTCGTCGAGCGTCTGCCCGTGGAGTGTTATCATCGAGGCTGCGGCCAGCAGCATCAGGGCGATTCTCTTCATGGTCTCGGTGTTTGAATTCTACGCAAGATGGTTTCGATGGCTTCGGCCTTGCGTGCGGCCAGAAATCTTTCGCGGTTGCCGGCCAGATCTCCCAGCAGCAGCTCTGCAAACGGAAGGGCCAGAAACGGAAAGACATTGAGCGACACGATGCTGACGAAAAGTTGCCGCATGTCGACGGCCTCCATCTCGCCGGCCACGGCTGCTCGATCCGCCTCCGTCTGCAATTGCGCGAAGAGCATCGTTATCCGCTCCTTTAACGAGTCGTCGAGCAGGTGGTAGCGTTCGGGGCGCAGCACCACTTCGTTCAGAAAAAAGCGCGGCAGCAGCGGGTGGGCCGCAACCAGATCGAAATGCGATGCAACGCCGGATTGAATCCGTTCGATGATCGGTTTCTGCGGGTCTCCCATGGCAGCAAGTACCGTCTGCGCAACCAGCCCTGTGATTTTGGCGACAATCCGCTCGAAAAGCTGCTCCTTGGTGCAGAAGTAGTAGTGCAGCATGGCATGCGTCACGCCCGCCCGTTCGGCAATGACTGTCGTGCGGGCTCCGTCAAATCCCTTCAGGAGAAACTCCTCTTCGGCCGCCTCAAGAATCAACTGCTCCGTGGTCGGTTTTTCCCTTTTGTCCATTCTGTTTTTTGCGCGTTAACAATACGGTTTAACAAAATTGTTAACACAAAACTACAATAAAAAAATCAATCCGTCAATAGATGCTGCAAAAATTTTTGTAGCCCAATGATGCTCTATGGTTATTCTCGCATAGCAGTATCTTTACGACAAGGCCGACTGGGTACTACTTGAGGATAATAGAATCAATATATCGCGCTTTGGAGTGCAGTTTGTCCACCCTCGCGACGCCAACCGACGCCAACCACTGCCACATCACTTTGCGAGCGAAACTTTTGAGGGGCAGCGCACGTTATCCGAGTGCAAGCTTGCAGGAACAAAGATTCATAAACCGGAAAAAGATGAAACGCCGAGCCTTTCGGATCCGGGACCGCTGAATGTTCGGCGTCCCCATCCACACAGAGTGCAACCCACAGAGACGGGTTGCTGCATAGTCAAACCAAGCAGAAAGAAGACCATGGAAAAGATCGTATGTATCGGGGAGCGGAGTTGGCAGCGGCTCCTCGAACGGGTGGAACACCTCTCCGCCCTTGCCCAACGCCTGGAACACCGTTTGACGCCACCGCAGGACGACGGGTGATTGGACAGCGAGGAGGTATGCCGGGCGCTGAATATCACCAAACGCACGCTGCAAAGCTACCGGGACCGAGGCGCGATTCCCTGCTCGCGATTGGGCGGTAAATTCTACTACCGACGCCGGGACCTCGCCGCCTGGCTCTCCCGCAAAACCGTTCAAACGCGATAGCCATGCCGCTGGACTATCTCAACGAAGCGAGCGACGAGATACAGCGCTTGTTCGCCCGGCTGGACGACGTGGAGCGTATGCTTCGGAAGGCCTCCGAGGAGCGTCGCCCGATGATCGGCGAGGAACGCTACCTGACCGGCGAGGAGGTCTGCACACGCCTGCGCCTCTCACCGCGCACCCTGCAGACGCTGCGGGACCGGCGGCAGATTCCCTTCACGGTACTTGGCAACCGCCTGCTGCTCTATCCCGAATCGGGGATCCGGGCGGTGCTTGACCGCAACCTTCGACCGACTGCCTGCGAGTTTCCGCTTTGATGGAGGCCGGACCGAAACTGCCGAGTCGGACTCATCCCGTATCGAATCAACAAACGAAAATCGTTTCACCCTTTTATGCTGCGGCAAGTTGAACCTTGTCGCAGTATTTTTTTGAGATGCAGACCGATTATGCCTCGGACTGACTCCGGTACTCGTTCGGCGTCATGCCCGTGGCTCGCTTGAAGACCCGCGTGAAGTGCTGCGGATACTGGAATCCCAGCCCGTAGGCGACTTCGCTGATGCTGTGTGACGGCATCAGAAGCCGTTCCCGAGCCAGACTGATGATCTTATGCTGGATGTATTCCCAGGCTGTTTTGCCGGTTTCGCGCTTGATGAGGTCACTGAAGTAGTTGGGCGACAGGCATAGCTCGCCGGCACAGTATTTTACCGTCGGCAGCCCCTTGCGCAGGGCATTGTCCGCCGTGAAATAGGCGTTGATCAGCTTCTCGAAACGGGTCAGAATATCACGGTTGGCCTGCTGCCGGGTGATGAACTGCCGCTCGTAGAAACGCAGGCAATAGTCCAGCAGCAGTTCGATCTGGGTGATCAGCAGCCGCCGGCTCATGCGGTCGACATCGTGGGCGAGCTCCTCGCGGATAGCCGTCAGGCAGTTGATGAAGGTCGTGCGCTCGCGCTCGGAGAGGTGCAACGCTTCGTTGACCTCGTAGGAGAAGAAGGTGTACTCGCCGATATGGCGCCCGAGGTGGGTGCCGCGGATCAGATCGGGGTGGAAGCAGAGCGCATAGCCTTGGGGTTGGAACTCCTCGCCCGTATCCTCGATGCCGATGACCTGCCCGGGGGCGAGGCAGACGACCGAACCCTTCTGATAATCGTAGCGCTGGCGGCCGTAGATCAGGTCGCAATTCTTCTCGTCCTTGAGGAATACCGCGTAGAAACTGAACGTATGCCGCATGTGGTGCATGGGACGGGCCTTCGCAAGGTCGATCACGCTCACCAGCGGATGCAGCGTCTCGACGCCGAGCAGGTCGTTGTATTCGGTGATGGTCTCGATATTCAACAGCGTCTTCTCCATAGGGGCGGATTTACGGGTTTCGTCTCACAAAGTTAGCAAATCCGGCCGAGTTTTCACCCTCGCTACGACGGGATCGGTGGATATGTGAAGTCTTCCCGTGTTTTGTATAACCCCGGGATGCCGCGCGCGGCGTAATTTTGCCGTTGAAACCCAACCAACAGCTACTCATTGCCATGAAACAGACGAAAAAACGAACTTTGATCGCGGCTTTGCTGCTGGCCGTATCGCTGCCGGCCTTTTCATCCGCACAGAATACACCTGTAAAAGAGATACGCATGAATACGAAAAAGATTTTGGTGGCCTTTTTCTCGCGCACCGGGGAGAATTACGCCGTGGGCCACATAGAGCAGGGGAATACCCACATCGTGGCGGAGATGATCGCCTCCGCGACCGGCGGAACCCTCTTCCGCATCGAACCGGCAATACCCTATCCCGACGATTATCGGGCCTGCACGGAGATCGCCCAGCGGGAAAAGCGGTCAAAGGCCCGTCCGGCACTCGTCGGAGATATCGCCGTGGAGGAGTATGACGTCATATTCCTTGGCTATCCCAACTGGTGGGGCGATCTGCCGATGCCCGTCTATACGTTCCTCGAACGGCACGACTGGCAGGGCAAGGTCGTCATTCCCTTCTGCACGCACGAGGGAAGCGGCCTTTCCGATACGGAGAACCTGCTGCGGGAGGCCTGTCGGGGCGCTTCAGTGCTGAACGGGCTGGCCGTGCGGGGTTCCGTGGCGCAGAACGAGCGGGAGAAGGTCCGAAAGCAGGTGCTGGAGTGGTTGAAACGGCTGAAATATTGAGAATATGAAAAATGTGATGTTACTGACCGGCGCCGGACAGATCGGCATGGCAATCGCCCGTCGCATGGGTGCCGGCATGAAGATCGTCATTGGCGACAAGAGCCCGCAGCACGCCGCATTGATTGCCGAAACGATGAATCGGGTCGGATTCGATGCCATCCCGGTCGAGATGGATCTCTCCTCGCGGGATTCGATCCTCGCGTTGATCGACACGGCCCGGAGCTACGGCGAAATCTCGATGCTGGTCAATGCGGCGGGGGTCTCCCCGAGTCAGGCCTCCGTAGAAGCAATCCTTCGGGTCGACCTCTACGGCACGGCGGTGCTGCTGGAGGAGGTCGGACGGGTCATCAGCCGCGGCGGGGTCGGCGTAACCGTCTCCAGCCAGTCGGGACACCACCTGCCGGCTCTCGGCGAAGAGGCCGACCGGCTGCTGGCCACGACACCGGCCGAAGAGCTGCTTGCGCTGGAGATTCTGCAGCCCTGCAACATCCGCGACACGCTGCACGCCTACCAGCTGGCCAAGCGCTGCAACGTCAAGCGCGTGATGGCCGAGGCGGTCAGATGGGGCCGGCGAGGCGCCCGCATCAACTCCATCTCGCCGGGCATCATCGTCACGCCGCTGGCGCTGGACGAGTTCAACGGCCCGCGCGGCGACTTCTACAAGGAGATGTTCGCCCGCTGTCCGGCCGGACGCCCCGGAACGGCCGACGAGGTGGCCAACGTCGCGGAGCTGTTGATGGGGCCCCGGGGTTCGTTCATCACCGGGAGTGACTTCCTGGCCGATGGTGGCGCTACGGCCTCCTATTTCTACGGAGCGTGATCCCGACGCGGGCCTCTTCCAATCAAACCGGACTTTCTGCGGAAGGTCCGGTTGCTTTTTTCTGAAGCGCGGGCCATTTCCGGTATCAACTGTGTGGACCGAATCTAAAAGAGCCCCTGCGGTGCCCTTTGCTTTGAGTGCGCAACAACCGGCAAGATCGCGCAATCGTGCCCCATGGTGAAACAAAGCGGCAACGGGTGCCGTTATCCTCGAAACAACGCAAAAACCACCGACCATGACAACGCCATTCATCCCCTCCACGGCTCCCCACTGAAGAGCCGACTACCTTCCATCGGTTGCCCGCCGTCCCCGGTTGGACGACGACAAGCCCCGATCCGTTCGGGCCAAAAGCTGCACGCTCCCCCTCCTTGCCGCGACATGAACCTCCTGCCGTTTGCCGGTACGGGAGCGCCTCCGCGCTGACGCCTTTGCGACCCCGGGATTCCGCACCGTTCGACTTCAAACGTCGAATGTGCTGCTGAATCCCGGGTCCGAAAACCGAAAGGAGCGAGGTTGTGTTCTCGTGGCACAAAAACCCCGCATCGGGTTTTTGGCTGCCACTTCGAACCACCTCGCCCTGCGGGGCTGCCCCGCCCGGTCTGCTCCCAAGGGTCGTATACCGAACCATCCGTCGCTCGCCGGGCTCGCCGCGGATTCGGGGCACAGGACGTCGCTCCAGTCCGACGAAACACGCTGCGCGGAACCGCTCCCGATTGTTTGTTTCACCGCCAACGTCTCCGAGCCATGGAGGTAGCGAAACCCAAGGGTGGTCGCCCGCGGAAGAGTGCGGCAACCTTGCGTTCCCGCACGGTACGTTTCCGCGTGAGCGAGGCGGAATACCTCCGGGTGCAACGCAAGGCAGCGGCCTGCAATCTGACCCTTTCGGAGTACGCCCGCCAGGCGGTCACCTCGGGACGGATCCTGCGGCGGATCGGTCCCGAGGAGTTGCGCCTGGTCTCCGAATTGACGCGCGAACGGAATAACCTGAACCAACTGGCCTTCCTCCAGCACGCCTTCGGGGTTGCCTCCCACGAGGAGGAGCTGCGGCGGATCCTCCGCTTCTACGACGAGGTGATCGGACGGCTGAAACAAAAACTCTAAGACGATGATCGGCAAAATCGTAACCGGCAAATCCTTTGGCGGCGCGGTGCGCTACCTGCTCGGCAAGGAGCCGGGAAAGGCTTATATCCTGACAAGTGACGGCGTGGAGCTCACCTCCCGGCAGGCGCTGATCGGCAGCTTCGAGTTCCAGCGCCGGGCCCGCCCCGATGTCGAACGGGTTGTCGGTCATATCTCCCTATCGTTCCACCCCGACGATGACCCGCGGATGTCGGATCAGCTGATGCTCGACCTGGCGCGGGAGTATATGCAACGCATGGAGATTACCGATACGCAGTACCTCGTCGTGCGCCACACCGATACGAAGCATCCCCACCTGCATATCCTCTACAACCGGGTACGCTACGATACGACGCTGGTTCCGGACCGAAATGAACGCCTGCGCAACATGCGCATCTGCAGGGAGCTCAAGCAGGAGTACGGACTGACCTTCTCGCGCGGCAAGGAGCAGGTCGCCACGGAACGGCTGCATGGTCCGGAGCAACTGCGCCACCGCATTTACAACCACCTGCGTGAGCTGCTGTCTGACTGCACCTCCTGGACGGCATTAGCCGAAGAACTAATAAAACGACAGGTCGTCACAACCTTTGTTTATCGGGGTGGCGATCCAACGAAGGAGATCCAGGGCGTGACCTTCACCCTGGAGGGGCATACGTTCAAGGCCTCGCAGGTGGATCGTAAGTTCAGCTACGGCCGCCTGACGCAACGGATCGAACAGAACCGCCTCCGGCAGGCGATGGTCGAGCGGATCCGCAACTACACGGACGAACAACGTCCGCAGGTCACATCTATCCTGCAAAAGTTGGAGGCGGAAAAGCAACAGCAGTCGGAGCCGCCGCATCGAAACCTGTCGATTGCAGGCAAGCCCTTGACCAAGGAGCAGATCGAGATGCTCCGCGAGGGAGAGCCGATCTTCGTGCGGGGAACGCAATCGGAGGGTTATGTGGTGATGGACGACCGGCTGCAGATGGCGTGGGTTTATCAGAGCGATCCACGGGACTGGGTGGAGTACGGGAAATACACGATGCGACGCATGGACCGGGACCGGATCGAGGCGGGTTACGTGGTGCGTGCACTGGTGAAATGGTGGGGAGGTGCGACGGCACGTCCCTACCTCTGGAAAGAGAAGGCATCGGATATGACCTACCGGGAGAGTTGGGACGATCCCCGCGAACCACGTCCTTCACAGAACCAAAAGCAGCAGGATCGGCCACGCCGCTTTATCACCCCGAAGAAGAAATCGCGCGGTCCGAGCCGGTAACGAAATTTTGTCGGATACCCGTGTGCACCAACTGGAATTAAAAGCCTATCTTTATAGGGCAATAACCCGACGAACGTATGAAAGAGAAATCCGAGAATTGCCGCTGCTTTTCTACTGCCAAGAATGCTTGCCAGAAGATTGAGTCGCCAAGTCCTCCATATAAATTGCGAAAACTCTCGGAGGAGGATATTCCTGTGCTGCAAACCTTGTTTCGGGAGACGGTTCTACATGTCAATGCGCGAGACTACACCCGCGAAGAGGTGGAGGACTGGGCTTCGTGTGGGGATAGCGTGGAGCATATGAAAGACCTATTGGCTCGCAATGACTACGTAGCTGCACTGAACGAACGGGACGAGATCATCGGCTTCTCGTCGATGAATGCCGAAGGCTATCTGCACTCGCTGTTTGTGCATAAGGATTATCAGCGGGTCGGCGTCGGAAGCCTGCTGCTTTCGGCTGTGGAAAAGAGAGCCCGGGAATACGGAGTCTCGGAAATTACCTCCGAAGTGAGCCTGACGGCCCGTCCTTTCTTCGAGAAGAGAGGGTACGAAGTAGTGAAGGTTCAGAAACGCCGGGCAAATCGGTTGGAACTGACCAACTTTGTGATGCGAAAGCGTCTCAAAGACTGACACAATCATCCCTTTCCACCCGTCCGCAAAGATCCGACTTGCCGGCATCGGCTGCAAGGCTGTACGGAGCGTCCTACGGGGACGGCCTTGCATCCGACTCCGCCAAGTTCGGGGCTGGTCGCTATCGGATGGAAAGGGCTGGCGGAGTGGAGAAAATTACATAAAATAACGATTGGACTCAAAGAATCTGTGGTAGGTTCATCTTTATATCGCGGATTTTCGCTATCTTTGTCGAAAGCATTGGGATGCAAACGAGTGCATGATGACCGCATCGAGGGGGTGACCTTCGAGGAAAATACTTCACATAATGCGCTGATTGTAAGCGAGGAATATGCTTGGGTCGGAAATCCGTTTTCCGCTCCAACAACAAAGGGAGAACTGATTCGGTTCTCCCTTTGTTGTTGATGCAGACATGCCCGGAGCTTGTCCGCGCGACCTCAAGGCGCCCCTTTCAGGGGCCGGGGGTGTAGACAACGGATCGCGGCCGCTCGCGCGCAGCGCGAGTCCGAGTCCCGTTTTCCGCTCCAGAGGGGGGCAGAAAGAAACCCCGAAAGAAAGCAAAAATCATTGTATATCAGCGATATACAATGATTTTTCTTTTACCCCCCCCCACTCCTGTTGAAGCAAAAGGCAGCAAGTATTTCACGCCTTAATCGTGACCTTTTTTTACCCGGACCGAAAACAGATCACGATTTGGCTCTATTTCGCTCACTTACATCATTTTACCCTGCAACATTCCGATGCTGAAGACAAATGTACTTTGCTATGTTGCGAACAAGGTAAAGTACAATATGCGTGAAAGCGGGAAAGAGAAAAGTTAGAATCTCCAGATGGGATAATCAAAAACCTTCTCTCCTTTTCTCTTATGATATTGGACTGTAAGAGCAATAGCCAATGCAATACTGATAATTCGGGCCGTGTTGGAAATCAATCCGCCCGCTGCGACTTCGGTGCCTTCCATCGTAAAGACATGCCAGGCACCGTTCATCAGTATGTGCAACCCGGCAGGAATCCACAGGTTGAAATTCCATTCAACGTACATCCAGCTGAAATAGAGTGCACCGATAAAGGTTACGCCGAATGCAGCGAGCGCCGAAAGAAGGTCGTGCCCCTGATAGAGATGCACGGAACCAAAATAGAGGGCTGGTAGTATGACTGCCCAGAAAAAGCCTGTTTTTGCGTATCGGAAAAGCAACCCGAACATAAGAGCCCGAAACACCAACTCTTCCTTGAATCCGGTCAGGATACATTTGTCATATAGCACATGAAGCGTCAACTCTGTATTGAAGCTGCCGAAAAAGGGAAATACAAGATACAAGGGTAGTACACATAGGAGTGCGATACCGAATCCTTTGAGAATATTTCCATTCAACCCGAGAAATGAAAACAATTCTTTTGGTTTAATTACGACTATCGTCAGGATTAAAGTTGCAAGAGTAAGAAGCAAAGCCTTTATAGACAGCCCGAGAATCGAGTTATTCGGTATATCGAATAGTGTTGTAACAAAGCCGATGTTTCTCCATAAGAGGATTATCGTAATACTTGCAAGGATGGAATACAGTATTCTTGCGGCTTTTGGTGTAATCTGAATCATAGATTTGTTTTATGGCCGCAAAATTAGAAAATATTTCACAATGTTTGAAATAGGGGGAAGTCGTTATGAAATGAGTGTCGTTTTCGATGCGATGAAAGCCGACAAGATGATTGCAAACAAAAGTGCAGCTGGATATGCTACTCGGCCGATGCCCAACGAGCGGCTGGACCGCATCCGGGATGTCTTCTGCTTCTGCGCGCTGACGGGACTGGCCTTCACGGATGTCGACCACCTGCGGCGGGAACACTTCACAACGGACGAGGAGGGCCAGTTGTGGATCCATAAACCGCGGGAGAAGACTGCGGTGATGAGCCGCGTTCCGGTACTCCCGCAGGCGGCGGCTCTGCTGGAGAAGTACCGCGACGATGCCAACTGTCGGGCGCGGGGCAAACTGCTGCCCGTCCCGTCGAATACGAAGATGAACGCTTACCTGAAGGAGATAGCGGATATCTGTTTGATTCAAACAGTTTTGACCTTGTACACCGCAAGGCTTGTCGGATTCTTATTTTTTGAAAGCAGAAAACCTGAAAAATTGTCAACTTACCGGGTCACGAAATAGAAACCAGCCTGTTTGTCATTATGAGATTTACTGCTTTTTCATTACGTCACGGACCCAATTCTGGATGGCATTCCGGTTCGCTCCATTCAGCAATTTACCCTCCTGCCATTTCAGGTCGGGATAGGTTTCTCTTAATGCTTTCACGCTGCCCGAGATGCCGCTCCCGCCGGATGTGGCAAACGGAACGAGTGTTTTGCCTTTCAGGTCATGGCTTTCAATGAATGTATTGACAATTCGCGGCGCCTGATTCCACCAGACGGGATAGCCGATGAAGATGACATCGCAGGCCGCAACATCCGCTTTTGTACCTTTTAACGCCGGACGTGCCTGCGGATCGTTCATCTCGACGGAGCTGCGCGACTGCCGGTTGCGCCAGTCAAGATCGTCGGAGGTATACGCTTGTTGCGGAACAATCTCATACAAAGTGCCGCCTGTGGCCTCCGCAATCGTTCGGGCTGCCCGGGCCGTTGTACCGGTCGCTGAAAAATAGACGACCAGCGCCTTGCTATCGGTTTGCATACGCTTTTCTCCCCGGTTTTGGGCGCAGGCGGCAGCGCTCACGGTCATGACTGCCGCCATGGTCAGCATCATTCTGTTCATCATCCTATTCGCGTGTTATTTGATTTTCAATCCCGGGATCAGCGGCTCGACGTCCACCAGCTCCAGCTCCCTGACCATCGACAGTGTCCCCTGCTTGTACTTCCGGAAGTGCGGTGTCTGAAGATGGCTTTCGTAGGCTGCCCGGTCGGCATAGATTTCAAGGATGGTGATTCGGTTCGGCGCCTTCTTCTCGGCGGTGGCGTAGAGAGTCAATACCCCAGGTTCCAGACGCATCGAGGCTTCGATCTCCTCCTTCAGGAGCGCGTTGTAGGCATCCAGTTGCGCGGGATCCACGACAATCCGTGACAGCCGCACCAGCTTCCCGACGGCGCGCTCTCGATTGGCGGACTGCTGTTCCCCGATGATCCGCAGCGCCCTGATGGCGGCCGGGAAACCGATGTAGGGCAGGCACTGGATTACGGCGGCCGTCACCGTTTCGGGCGTATTGCCCGCGTTGATGTTGCCGTGATAATGCGACCGGAGCTGGCTCTCGGCTTCCAGGGTCGTCAGCACGCAGTAGCCCAGCAGCTCGCGTGTCTGTAAGTCGAGGGCGCCGCGGCTGTATATCTCGCCGAAGAAGTAGTCGGTGAGGAACTGCTCCACCGGCTTGCCCAGGTTGCCCGGAAGACCCGCCATCACCGACGCGATGCCGCCGGGGTAGAGCCGCTCCTGAATGGCCCGGCCCGTCGCGTGGCGGGTTGCTTCCGTCACCGTGCCCTGCCGATCCAGCGGCAGGGAGAGTCCCTGCTCCTGGAACACTTCGTTGATCGTACCAAGGGCATTCAGCATCCGCGGGAATCCGATGAAGGGGGCGGTGAGGTAGATCACCTCGCGCAGCTCTTCGGGGGTGACACCCACCTTGAGTGCCGCTTCGGCATGGGCCTTCAGCTGGGGGAGCGTCTGCATCGTGGCGAGGGTGATGCAGGTGATCATCTCGCGCTGTTTCAGGGTCAGGTGGCCCGTCTGGAAGACCTCGCCGAAGATGAACTTCTGCAGAATATCCATCATTTCAGGGTCCGTACCCTGTCCGGTCAGGGCTTCGCCGCCGAACAGCGTGTGGTAATTTTGCTTGCAGACTTCGATTCTATCCATATTGTCTGTAGTTTGTGCCGTCGCGGACAGGCTTCCTGCCAACACGAGGACGATTAAGCCTATTGTTCTTTTCATTCTGACTGCTGATAAATGATTACAAGCTCTTGCCCAGCCGACAGGCCTGCTGCGGATAGTCCGTGCGCTGAACGCTGTCGGCCGTCCACACTCCCGGCGCCACCACTTCGCCCACGCTTGTCCATCCGAGATAATCCATCAGCGTCTGGTAATGGAGCCGGATCGGCTCCGCCTCTTTCCGGGAGGTGTCGGCGCAGGTCATCAGAAGAGCGGCTCTCTTTGCTGCCCCCTTGATCTGCCCGTTGATGGCATAAAAGCGGTCGATCACCCGTTTCATCTGCGCCGAAAAGCCGAAATAATACATCGGCGTGGCAAATACCACCATGTCGGCCCCGATCAGATGCGGGCGGAGCTCCTGAAAGTCGTCGTTGGAAATGCAGGGCCCGTCCATGCCGCAACGGTTGCAGGCACGGCATGGCTCCACCTGCCTGAAGGCGCAGTCGAAGCGGAACACTTCGTGACCCTGCTCTTCCGCCCCCTTGATAAACTGCTCGGCCAGATACGTCGAGTTTCCATTTCGGCGGGGACTGCCCGTCAATACTGTGATTTTCATCCTCTCTGTCGTTGATTTGTTGTCGTTTGTGGGGTCGGTTGCCCGCCCGATTCCGGTGCCGGCCATTGCCGTCCCAATGCGGCGAGTGCAGACCTCTTCAGCAATTCGCACCGTTTCATCGCTCGCCCCGAATCAGAGTCCCGTCATGCGCTCCTGATCCTCGGGATAGGGCGGGGAACTTTGCGTGAACCCCATGCAGCCCAGTCCGACGGCTGAAACCTCCAGGTCTTTTCCCAATCTCCTTGTTTTCACTGCTTGTTTTCCTTTTCGTGTTTTTTTCCGAAGGTCGTGCATTTGCCGATGGCCTCTCCCGTGCGCAGGTAGGTGTAGTTCGGCATCTCGAAAAGCACGGGTTTCAGCTTGCCGTAATCGGGCTTTCCCTTTTCGTTCAGACAATCTTCGTCCACGTAGGTGTTTGTTATCTTGCAGATGAAGTTGTCGAAGGTCTCCGTCTGGTAGTTATCCACCACTTCACACTCCATGACCAGCGGACTTTGGTCGATGACGGGCGTGCCGGCTTCCCCCTTGTGACAGGCAAAGACCTCCGACTTGTCCACCCTGGCGCCGCTCGTGCAACCCACGTAGTCGGCCTGTCCGAGCATCGCCTCGTTCACCATGTTGACGGACACTTTGCCCGTTTGCCTGATCCCTTCGTTGGTATAGTGCTTCCTGAAGAGACTCAACATGATCCGGTCGTGCCCGATGATGCCCACGTGGGCCACGAGCAGCCAGTTTGCTTTTCCGTTTACTTCCGTACCCACGACCACGGCCGGTGTAGGGTACAATGCCAATACGTTTCCGATGTTCTTTTTCATGGTTATCTTCTTTTTGAGTTTGTTGTTCCGTTGTTGGCGGCCGGTCCGGACAGCCCCTTCAGGATTTCGACCTCGTTGGGTTCCAAAGACAGGGAGGTCTTCCCGTCGAGAAAATCGCGCAGAAGCCGCTGCGGCGTAACGTGGTGGCGGTCCGCAATGAAGCAGACCACGTCGTCCGCACACAACTCGTTGGAGATATTTCCGGCTTGTTCCATCTGTGTTCTCTGTTTTGTCCGACACAAAGGTACGCGCGCTTCTGCCCGGATACCGTAACCATAAGTCGGCAAGGCAGCCCATTTTTACTGATTTTTCCTCCCGCATACAGCTTTGTGCGGGAAATGTTCGTATCTTTGTGACAAATCGACCGGGTGGTGAGCAACATATTGAAGGTTCGGAACGTAAACGATTACGGCAGCTATCTCGGATGCCCCGCACGGCATCCGCTGGTGTGCGTCATCGACTATGCCGAGGTGTCACCCATCCGCCACAGCCTGAACAACTACGGCGTGTACGGGATTTTCCTGCGCGACGATGCCGATGTGGAGCTCGACTACGGTTGTGGCAAATACGATTACAACGAGGGCACCCTCCTGTGCGTGGCTCCCGGACAGGTGGGAGGCAAGGAGGACAACGGCGAACGGGTGGCAATCACCGGCTGGGCGCTTCTGTTTCATCCCGACCTGCTGCACGGGTTCCCTCTCGAAAGGCGCATCAAGGAGTATTCGTTCTTCGACTACCGCGTCAACGAAGCCCTGCACATGACTGCCGAAGAGCACGACACGCTGGTCTCCCTGATGAGGCAAATGCGCGACGAGCTCGGCAAGAAGACCGACGAACTTCAGAACCGCATTCTTGTGGGCTATATCGAACTGACGCTCAACTTCTGCCAGCGTTTCTACAACCGGCAGTTCCTGACCCGAAAGATCGAGAACTCCGACATTCTCGTCCGCTTCGACCGCCTGCTCCGCGACTATTTCGACGAGAAGCTTCAGTTGAAGCTCGGACTGCCCACCGTGCAGTATTGTGCCGATCGGCTGTGCATGTCAGCCAACTATTTCGGCGATGTCATCAAAAAGACAACCGGGGAGACGGCGAGCAGCCACATCCGTCGGTTTGTCATCCGCCTGGCCAAGAACGGACTGGCCGCCGGAGAGTCCGTCTCCCAGGTGTCCGACCGTCTCGGATTCGAGTATCCCCAGCACTTCAGCCGCATGTTCCGAAAAATGGAGGGCCTCACTCCGTCGGAGTACTGCCGGAACCTGCGCTCCTGACAAACAGGCGTTCGGCGTTCTTCCACAGAAACAGCTCCGCGTATGCGGCAAGCTCCCGGTCCGCGGCGAGCGTCTGCTTCAGCCGCTGCAGGTTGGCCTGCAGCACGGCGTCGGGCAGGTAGGGATAGTCCGAACCGTAAAGGATGTGGTCGGGCGTGGTGATGGTCAGCAGCGAGTGCAGCACTTCGCCAGTCGGGCTGCCCGCTAGGTCGAAGTAGAGATGCGAGAGGTTGTCTTCCCAGTCTATCGGCTGCATGTAGCCCTGGTTGACCATTGCCGGGAGTATGGATTTCATGCGCGGCAGGGCCAGCGGCAGGAACGACCCGCAATGGGGCACGACCACCTTCAGGTTCGGGTAGCGTACCGGCACGTTCCGCACGAGCATGTTCACCACGGCCCGGGTGGTCTCGGCCGGATATTCGTACATGGCCAGCGGGGTGGCCGCGATGATCTCCCCGGAACAGGGCGTCGGGCGGTGGGGATGGATGATGACGAGGGCATGACGCTCGTTGAGGACCTCCATCAGCGGATCCAATTCCGCGGCTCCCAGATATTGCCCGCGGCTGTTGGTCGCCAGCTTCACCCCGTCGGCCCCCAGCGTGTCGAGCGCATAGACCGCTTCGCGGATGGCCGCATCCACGTCGGGCAGCGGCAGCGAGGCGCAGAAACGGAAGCGTCCGGGATATTGCCGTTTGACCGCGGCCGAGGCTTCGTTCACGCGGCGGATGCAGCGGGCCGACTCCTCCGTATCGCCGTAATAGGGCTGCGGGGCGGGCATCGTGAGCACGGCCGTGCGGATACCCGCACGGTCCATGAAGGCGATGTGCCGCCCGGCATCCCACGTCGGCAGTGGAAAGGTCTCCTCGAGTTCCGCCCCGTGCGCTTTCAGCACCTCCGTATATTCGGGGATGATGATGTGGGTGTGGAGATCGACCGTCTGCGCCGGGAGAGAACAGACTGCCAAGGCCGCACCCAGCATGCACATCAGGACTTTTCGTTTCATGAGCCGGTTCATATCATCGGTTTCTCCCACGCACCGCGCGTATCGACTCCCGTCTCCTCGGCCGCCGCCTCCATGCGGTTGATCTCTTCGACCGTCAGGGAGAGCCGTATCGCCTGAACTGCATCCTCGACCTGTGAAACGCTGGTCACCCCGATGATCGGCGTCGTTCCCTTGGCTAGTGCCCACGCCAGGGCGATCTGTGCGGGGGAGACGCCGTGCTTTGCCCCGATGGTCCGCAGGACGGCAACCAGCCTTTCGATTTGCGGCAGCAGCGGATTGTAGGTCTCTCCGCGCTGGCTGGCGGCCGGAAGCGGGTGCTGCGTGTCGTACTTCCCGCTCAACGCGCCCTGCTCGAGGACCATGTATGCCCAGAAGTCGACGCCCTTCTCCCGGCAGTAATCCAGAATGCCGGCCTTTTCCGACGAGCGGTAGAGCAGGCTGTAGTGGTTCTGCACGGCGGACAGACGGACCCCCTTCCGCCGCGAGAATCTCTTCCGCCCGCCGGATCTGTGCCAGATTGTGGTTGGAGACCCCCACACGGCGGACCTTGCCGCTTTTGACGAGCGGGATGAGCCGCGGCGTCCAGCGCTCGACATCCGCCGGATTGTGAATCCAGTACATGTCGATGTGATCGGTCCCGAAACGCGAGAGACTGCTTTCGCACATTGCCGCCACGGGGTCGGCGGCCGACAGATCGGCAATCTGCGGTGTGAACTTGGTGGAGATCAGCACTTCGTCGCGCCGACGTTCCCGCGTAAACGACGCGAGAATGGTCTCCGAGGCCCCCATGCCGTAGACCACGGCCGAATCCCACAGGTTCAGCCCGTTTTTCATTGCTTCGTCAAATACGGGACGAAGTTCCCTCTCGCCGGTCCGGTTCCCAAATACCTGGTCGCCGCCGGCCACGCCTTTGCCCCACGACCAGGTTCCGAGGGCGATGGTCGGATAGTTCGTATTCATTGTTTTGCTGTTTTGTGTTTGTTCAATACTTGTTTGTCTTCCGTTGGTATCTACTGGCCCGATGCGGGCTTGCTTCCGGCTTGTCGAGTCACGGCGCAATCCGCGTCTCCATGCTGCCGAGCGAACCCGACGTCAGCAGCAGCGACTCTTCAAACACGGCTCCGTGCACCAAGCGATACCGCATCCCGTTCGGAGATGCCGACCCCGCTGCTGCCGCTGCCCGCAAGAAGCGCAATACGTTTGTGGCCAGCCGATCGGCGTTCTCGTGCCGGAAGGTCTGCATCGGCGAGGCCATGTGCCTGAACCAGATCGGAGAGCCCGCGAAGTGCATGTCGCAATCTTCCAACGCCTCTGCTGAGATGGTAATAGGCGGAAAATCGCCTTGTGCGATGGCATCCAGTTTGGCCTGCGCGCGCTCGGGCATCGCGTTGTAATCCGCCTCATAGAGGGGCTTCGGCTCCACGACGATCAGGTCGCTGTCCGATGCGGACCGGATGCTCCGAGCCATTCGCTCCGTGTTTCCGGTACGCAAGCAGCAGGCGCCGAGGTATCGTCCGCCGGGTTCGCCTCTGTTGTCGTCCGCGTCGTTCTTCCCGCTTTCTCCGGGAAGACTCTGTTGCGGTTCGTCCGACACAGGATCGGAGACGCTGTACGCCGATCCAGAGAGGGCGATCGACAGAAGCAGCCAGGGAATCCAGAATGTTTTTTTCATGGGTTCTTTTGTCGGTTTGCTTTCACATGACAAAGATACATCACCGCACGGCCTGGCGGAATATACGGATTCTCGGTAAATTTAACTATTTTACGGATAGTGCACAGTCTTTCCCCGGGTGCTGAACAGGCATTTGCCTGCGGGTCGGGGCCGCGTGACGGAGTGCGGCGCTAAGCAGCCGCTCGTTCAGAAGCGCATGGTCTGCTTTACGACCTCCCGCCACTGCGGAATATTCAGCACTCGGCCCGGCATTCTTTACAGGTAATATACGTGAAGGTCGGATCGCCGTGCTGGACGGGTGACGTCGAAACGGTGTAGTCGCCAGCGCCCGCTGCCGGTCTCCGTACAGCGGGTAGTTGTTGTACACGTAGGCGAAGATGTTAGCCGATGACCACATGGTGCGGGCAGGGGATGCACAGGTAACGACCCGTGCAGTTGATATGGCCCGGTGCATGGCGGTAGACAAGGATAGCCGCGGTAGTTGTATCTTATTGAATTCTATATCAAACCACAACGGGAGCCATTGGACCCCCGGAGAAATTGCTGTTGTATCTTATTGAATTTCTACATCAAACCACAACTTGCTTTGAATTATCCCCGTGGTCAGTAAGTTGTATCTTATTGAATTTCTACATCAAACCACAACGGGGAGGTGAAGTAATGCACGAAATTGTAAGTTGTATCTTATTGAATTTCTACATCAAACCACAACTCCTCAGCTGTTTCTATGACAGGCGTAACGTTGTATCTTATTGAATTTCTACATCAAACCACAACCAATGACAAACTCTTCCTCGAGAGCGAGAAGTTGTATCTTATTGAATTTCTACATCAAACCACAACAGAAGGCAGTGGAAGTATCAGCAGAAGCAGTTGTATCTTATTGAATTTCTACATCAAACCACAACTGAGAGCCAACGCTTGCACATATAAAACGGTTGTATCTTATTGAATTTCTACATCAAACCACAACATCACCTTCATCAGCAACGAATCCCTGCGGTTGTATCTTATTGAATTTCTACATCAAACCACAACATCACCTTCATCAGCAACGAATCCCTGCGGTTGTATCTTATTGAATTTCTACATCAAACCACAACAAAATGAACCGTATTTTCACGCCCTCCAAAGTTGTATCTTATTGAATTTCTACATCAAACCACAACCTGGTCTGACGTCACAGTGCCCGCGGTCAGTTGTATCTTATTGAATTTCTACATCAAACCACAACAGACTATCCGAACGTTTCTTGCGCCCCGGCGTTGTATCTTATTGAATTTCTACATCAAACCACAACGCCGATTGGGTTCGTTTAATTTTACTTCGAGTTGTATCTTATTGAATTTCTACATCAAACCACAACGCGTATCAGGCGCAGCAGTCCGGTTCTTTGGTTGTATCTTATTGAATTTCTACATCAAACCACAACTTCCGAAACCTCTATTAACAAAGTTCGTCTGTTGTATCTTATTGAATTTCTACATCAAACCACAACGCAATCGTGCTGCAGCTGAACGTGATCGGGGTTGTATCTTATTGAATTTCTACATCAAACCACAACGGTAGTCATGCACGTCGTCATGGCTTGCTTGTTGTATCTTATTGAATTTCTACATCAAACCACAACATTCGACAACATGGTCGACGAGCTGAATCGGTTGTATCTTATTGAATTTCTACATCAAACCACAACTACGTGTTGGGTGAATTGTGATACTTATCTGTTGTATCTTATTGAATTTCTACATCAAACCACAACTTCATTGTGTTCCACCTTAAAATCGAAGATGTTGTATCTTATTGAATTTCTACATCAAACCACAACATCTTTCGTCCGCTCGATTCTTCAATCAGCGTTGTATCTTATTGAATTTCTACATCAAACCACAACTTATTGGGACATCGTTCGTAATTTTTATGGGTTGTATCTTATTGAATTTCTACATCAAACCACAACGATGCCGTCCGGGTCTTCGTCTGCTGTTTCGTTGTATCTTATTGAATTTCTACATCAAACCACAACAAGAGGGCCGATCAGGGCGAGCCTGCTGCGGTTGTATCTTATTGAATTTCTACATCAAACCACAACATCTCAGGGTGATACAACTGAAGCGGCACCGTTGTATCTTATTGAATTTCTACATCAAACCACAACTCTACTGTTTTTAGTATCGCGCACCCAATGGTTGTATCTTATTGAATTTCTACATCAAACCACAACCCGAACGTAGCCGTCTTGCCATATTTGGGTTGTATCTTATTGAATTTCTACATCAAACCACAACCTAGTACCACCAATAAAT
>ENA-OXXF01000174-OXXF01000174.1-human-gut-metagenome-genome-assembly--contig:-NODE-174-length-18690-cov-8.188570_pt1 | contig 18690 bp, 7 predicted proteins | sample MGYA00244696_ERZ652735 | MGnify/ENA primary metagenome ERZ652735 (study PRJEB26926, sample SAMN06164520) | human gut metagenome | biome: ENVO:00009003; feature: ENVO:2100002; material: ENVO:00002003...
GCAGGGACGCTTAACGCTACACGTCCGCAGATTAGTACATATATCTCAGGTTAGTGGCGTTTTTTGAAAGGTAAATGTCAGTGCAGTTGTACCGATACACTCACGAAAATATTAATTCCTTGTCGTTGCGGAAAATGTTTTAGGCAGTGCCTGGCAATATATTTCACTTGAACGGTGTCTGTAGGGCGCCGGTTTTTTGTATTATGTGCCGCATTTATGACCGTTCGTGCCGTTATAACAACCGTTCGTGCCAAAAAGTTGAAATCACAAAGCAAATGAGTTATGATATAATTATAAAATTATAAGGGGAGAAGTATGCTCATCTGCGTTTACGATACCGCAAACGAGGCGGAGATACTGAAAGCGAAAATAACACAAATCGCAACGGCGGCATATCGAAGAATTGCCTACAGGGCATGTCAGAGGTATGAGAGCTTTGCGAAGGAGTGTAAGACGGCTGACCTTATAATCGTGCTTGCCGACGGAGCGGACGGTATGGAGGGCGTTATTGCGGCAAAGAATGCCGACAGGGATACGCCTGTAATATGGCTGTCGGACGATGAGGGATTCGGGGCGCAGTCATACAGGCTTGGCTGTACCTATTTCCAAAAGAAGCCGATACCGCAAACGAGGCGGAGATACTGAAAGCGAAAATAACACAGATTGCAACGGCGGCATATCGACGAATTGCCTACAGGGCATGTCAGAGGTATGAGAGCTTTGCGAAGGAGTGTAAGACGGCTGACCTTATAATCGTGCTTGCCGACGGAGCGGACGGTATGGAGGGCGTTATTGCGGCAAAGAATGCCGACAGGGATACGCCTGTAATATGGCTGTCGGACGATGAGGGATTCGGGGCGCAGTCATACAGGCTTGGCTGTACCTATTTCCACAAGAAGCCGATACCGCTTGAAAAGCTGAAGGAGGCACTGCATAAGTGCAGGTGCATGGCATAAGCACGGGTAAATCTACAGGAGGAAAAACATGAAGAAAAAATTTGTACGGCTCATAAGTGCGGTGCTGTCTGCGGCAATGACGTTGACGGCTGTACCGTTATCGGCATTTGCCGAGGGCGAGGCACATACGCATGACGGCGAGAGCAATGTCATCACGACACCGCTTGATTTCAGAGAAAAGACGGCGGACGAAAACGGTGCCGGCTGGAGCTGGGATTATGACACAAAGACGCTGACGCTTGACGGAGTGAACATTCAGGCGACAACCGACAGTATGAGCGTCGTAACAGTCCCCGACGGTACGGAGATAGTGCTGAACGGTAACAATACTATCGTACAGACCGATACCGGCAAAAGTGATACATATGTTCTCAGTGCCGTAAATAATAAAGAGGTCAATTGTGACGGCACAATGACAATCAGCGGCGACGGTGTGCTGAATGCAGAGAACCGCTCTACAGACAGTATGGCACGCTCTCTCGGCGGATCAATAATCCTGAACGGCGGTACAGTAAACGCAACAGGTACTGTAAAGACAAATTCGCTTGAAATACATAATGACGGTGTGCTGAACGCAAATGCGACAACTGCATCTTTTGAGGGTGTGGCTGTCAATGTCAGCGGCGGCATTACTGTTGACGGCAACGGCAGTCTTACTGCAGTAGGTTGTGCTAATGAATCTACGTTAAACAGTGCAATATTGCTTACCAGTAATTTCGGTGACAAAATTTCCGTCAGCGAAAACGGCAGTATTACTTTGCCTGAAGGCAATGCAGCAAGAGTCGGAATATACTACAGCGGAAACAACGGCGACGGAATGGATGCCGAAATAAGCGGCGGTAAGGTCACTGCTTACGGTACTAAGTATGGCATTTACAAAGTAAACCTTATAATGAACGGTACAGGCTCGGTTTACACTACGGGCGGTTCATACGCTATCGGTCAAACTGTACCGACAATAAACGAGGACGAATTTGTAGTAAAGGGTTCGACTGAGTTCAAGGCTGAGAGAGCTCAGTGACAGCCAATGCCGAGTTTAACAGCGGCTATTATGAGATTGGCAGAGCGGACGCTAAGACGGTAGTTATAAAGCCTGATACTTCTCCCCGTATAATACTCGGAAACCAAATCGGAATATTCAAGACTGAAGAGTATGAAATAATTGAAGACATGGACATGACTGATATCAAGCTCAAGGGTACGGTTTACTTTGATATTACTCTGAAGAATATGAGCGATGAAGAGTTTGCAGACGCAAGAGGCTATTTCGGCGGCGATGAACCCGATTTATCAGCAAGCATAATCAAGACCGATTACGGCTGGGTGTGCATGGTCTGCGATACCGAGTTTTCGGTTACATACGACACTGATAATACTCTTACAATAAAGTGCGGAGATATTGTATCCAATACCGTTCAGGTAAAGTCGAATGCAAACCGTTTCAACAAGGTTACACAGGGTGACAACACAAACAGAACGGTTTTCTATACAAACACTTCGCAGGAAGAGAAGGACAATTACAAGCTTGTAAGCACCTATACGGTTGACAGTGAAAGCATAAGCTATAACTGGTACAGTACGAACAGTGCATACAGTGCAGATGAGCTCGGTGCGGCAGTATCCGGAAGCAACGGCGAATTCAAGCTTGCGGATAATATTCCTGCCGGAAATTATGTTCTGTATTGCGATATAACCTATTCAGACGGTGACAGCACAGAAACTGTTACAGAAAAATTTACATTTACATATAAAGAATGTGCACATGAAAACGGTTATTCCGACGGTAAATGCACAAACTGCGGAGCGTTATGTGATCACAGCAATATTGATATTGACACGGGTAAGTGTAACGAGTGTGCGCATCAGTTTGTTGCTACAATCAGCACAGACGGCAATGCGCCGACAGGCTATGACACGCTCGCAGACTGCCTTAACAGTGTTACTGCCGATACCGAAAACTATGTAAAGATCTATCAGGATATCGGCGATGCATCGGCAACTGCAACTTTAGATACTATAGATGTAAAACACAATGTTATGATCGACCTTAACGGTCACAAGCTGAACAATATCAAGCTTGGGGTCAACAAACTTGGGGTCAACAAAGACGTCACGCTTACATTAACCGGCACAGCGGGCAGTTATGTTACGCAGGTGTATGTTCGCAAAGGCGGCGGATCATTCATAATTGACAGCGAAGCAAATGTAGAATTTAATACAATTTTTGTTGAGGACAGTGCACGGCTTGCTGTAAACGATGGCGCAAAAGTAACTACAGAACAGTTGACTGTGATAGCATCCGTGAATGATGACGGAACTACAACGACATCTGTAAAGCTCGCTACGGGAATGAAGTTAGGTGGGCTGACATATCATCGCCAAAACAATTCCGGCGCTCTGAAATTAGGCAATCTTCTTGATGTTACCCGGCAGGCACTGCGACGTGAAGATAACGGCAATTATCTTGATCTTTATAAAGAATATGGAAGTATGGGTTATTCCGTTGCGCTTACTGTTGTAGAGCATACTGACGCTGACCACAAATACAGCACTGGAACAGGCAAGTGCGAGGAGTGCGGAAAGCCCTGCGAGCATGGCGGTGATATAAACACGGACAACGGCATCTGCTCAATCTGCGGTGCGGTTGTGTCTGTCGCACTCTATACAGACAAGAACGGAAGCTTAAAGTATGTAGATACCGATGAGCTTCACTCTTTACTGAATGAATACAACGGAAGCGGTACGATAAAGCTGTTTAAGGATTATTCTAAACCAAGCGCTCAGTATGACTTATACGGAGAACTTACAATTGACTTAAACGGACGCCAATTTAAAATCCGGAGTATTACTCCTTGCAAAAGCGGAAAGCTTACGATCAAAAACAGCGGCAATCCGGTTATGCTCGGTTGTAATGTATATCCGACAAACGACGCTTCATACGCCGGCGGTACGCTTATAATAGACGGCGATGTAGTTTTAGACACTTCGATCTATGTATATGATTCGAGTACGGTTATATTGAAAGCCGGTGCATATCCAGCCGGACTTTACGCCAGGGACAGCAAGACATTATACGATATGCTCGGAGAGGGTAAGGCTTTCTTCAAGACTGACGGAACTCTTTTCAATGCAAATGTTAAGGAAATATCAAGCAGTGAAACGCTGACAATCAAAGACCACAGCCATACCTATGTTGACGGCGAGTGCGGCTGCGGATATGTTTGCCCTCACAGCGATGTTAACAGCGAAACGGGTAAGTGTAACGAGTGTGAATATCAGTATGCGGCTGTTATCGTAAAGGATGGGGCTGTAGCTTCTGTTTATAAGGAAACTGAGATGGGAGCGGCTTTTGAAGCGGCTGACAGTGACGCAAACACCGGCTGTACATTAAGAGTATACAAGAATTATACAGGCAGCTATACAACACTCAGCGGTAAGTTCACGCTGTGGATCGCTGAGAAAGCCAATGTAGGTACGTTAACTGTTTCGGGAGATATAACCGTTACGGGATCGGGAAAAAATAATCGTATTTATGGCGATTTCAATGTAGCGGCCGGCGGTAAGCTGACATTTGACGAAAACTGCGGCGCTATGGGAACTGTGTCGGTAGGTGCAGGTACATTTGACTGCTATAGTACATTTTCTATAACACTCAATATAAACGATGCAAGCAGTGACGTAATTCTTCACGGCGGAGCTTTCAAAACAATATGCTATAACGGCGGCGGGGACAGAGCAAACGCAGAAATACTGACTTTGTTGGCTGAGAACCGTATGTTTATGAAGTCTCCCAATCCTGAGCCGATAGACGGCTCAAAAACACTGTTGAAAGACGGTTTTGCAACACCTGTTATTGTAATACCACATGAAGGTCACAGTTACGACAGCACAACGGGCAAGTGTACGATTTGCGGTAAGCGGTGCGGTCATACGGATGTTGACAGCAAAACAGGTGTATGCTCTACCTGCAAATATCAGCTTACTGCGGGCATTTCGGGCGCGGGAACAGCGAAGTATTTCGATAATATAGACGACGCTTTTACTGCGGCATTATCGGCGGAAAACAACGGTTGTACGCTGACATTGTATAAGAACTGTGAGATTACACAGAACGTAGAAATCGGCAATACAACGGTTACTGTCGATGTGAACGGATGTTCACTCGGCGGAGAGGCAGATATAAGTGTAAATAACGGTGGTGTGCTGTACCTTAAGGACAGCAGGAAAAGCACCTACTACGGATGCATAGACGCACCTTTTAGTGTAAACGGCGGTACGCTTATAAACGGTACTGCAGACGGCGGCAGTTCAGCCGCAGATGTACTCAATTTAGTCATTAACAGTGCTAAGTGTGTCGAAATATACGGCGGCATATTTGAGAATGTTTATATTGCACACGCAAGCGGTGTAGCTTTATACGGCGGAAGGTACAACACCATCTGCGGCGAGGAAAGCAACAGCACACCTGTAAACACTCTGCTTGCAAAGGGTTATGCATTTGCGACCGTACAAGAATTCACAACTCTCCCCGAAAGTATAGTTGACGGCAGTGCGGTGACACTCAGCAAAGGAATTAGAAAAGTCACGGTTGTAAAGCATACTCATACATACACCGAAACAAATACCAAGTGTGCGTGCGGTGCTGTGCTTTTTGCAAAGGTGACATCAGCCGACGGTACTACTAACGAATATTTTGACAGCATTGAAGATGGCTTATTATATGCCGATAAGGCTGAAAACAAGGGCTGTGTTTTCACTCTTGTAACAAGCGGTAAGATCAATAGTAGGGTTACGCTGTCAAACGGTCAGTTTACTATTACCACAAGTAATTATGGTACTATCTATGATTACAACCAGACAATAACTATTGACGGTGCAGATGTTATTGCTGAAGGTTATATGTTCATCAGGTGCAAGGTTAATGTGAAGAGCGGTTCTCTTACATTACCTGAGGGCTCAAGCGCCGGATTTGATAGTATTGCTATATCAGGCGGTACCGTAACTGTCAGCGAAGGCGTCAATGTTGACAATAATGCGGGTGCTGATAATTTATTTGTAAGCGAAGACGCAACTGACGCAAAGCTTACTATAGGCGGAGGTACTTACAGCAATATCAATCTCGGACAGTTTAAATTAAAGGACGTAATCGCAAGAGGTGTGCGTGTGATAAGCTACGACAATCCGACAGATCCGACTGCGGAGAAAACAGCAAAGGCTTTATTATACAGCGATATAGCCGAAAAAAATAATTTTGACTCCGAAAACGGAACTGTAAGCTATTATCTGGTCACAAAGTGCGAGCATAAGAATGAGGACGGCAGTTATGCCTTTAATGACGGCGTATGCAAATACTGTAACTCTGAGTTTGCCGCAAGCGTAAGCTATACAGACGGCGGCGAAAAGACAGAACTGTTCGGTGATATTTATGACGCTTTTGATAAGGCTAATGAGATAGGTACGGCTACTATAACGCTGTATAAGGATATTACAGACAGCGAAAGTAAACGGGACGTTACCGTTACGGGCAATGTAACGATTGCACTGAACGGTAAAACACTGGGTGGTCGTTATGGCATAGCGCGTATATCGGTATCTGACGGTGGCACGCTTACTGTAAACGGCGATGGCGATATGGATACACCTATTTACGTTAATGAAAACTCAAAATTAGTCATTAACGGCGGTGGATACTTCAATTCTGTGTCAGTTAAAAAAGGAGGCAACGCAGAAATAGGCGGCGGCACTATACGAGGTCTGTCCGTTCGCGGTAACGCAAAACTCAGCGGCGGTAAATTCAACGACATCGAGATACTTAACGGCAATCTTGAATCTGTTCTGGCTGACGGTTATGCTTATAAAGTGGACGGCGGTGCATGGCTTTCAATTGCAGAACGTGCAGAGAGCGTTTATAGCAGTTTGAATAACAACGATAAACCGTTGAGTGTAGAAGAAGCGCCGATAAAGAGCGCAAGTATTGCGTGGTACGGCGGAGGAACTCCTGTTGTATACCGTAACGGAGCGAAAAATTTAGACGTCAATGTTACATACGAATTGGCGGACGCTTCAAAGCAGATAACCTATTCGGACTATGTAAACGGCAATAATCACAGTAAAGATTCTGAGTTTTCTGATAACTGGTATACGGTATTCGGTTATAAAATCGGTGAGATTGTAGCGGAAGACGGTGAGGTTGAATATTACACTGTACTGAAGTGTGACGGATACGAATATAAGTCGAATGTGCTTAAGCTTACACTTGCGACCTGCTCGCACCCGGAGGATAGCTTTACCGAGAAAAACAACGACGGAGGGGTATTCTGTGGTATATGTGGTCTCAGAATGGACGCTCAGGTAATAAAGGCTGACGGTGAGCCGTTAGGCTATGCGGATATAGAGAGTGCCATAAAGCTGGCACAGGAGAACGAGGGCAGCACTGTAAAGCTGATTTCTGAAGGAGTATCTACTTCTAATATATCCATTACCGTGACGGGCGGCAAGTTTACTGTTGACTTTAACGGTAAAGAGGTATATTATAATTCCGATGTCAAAGGCGGAGACGTGACTTTCACTTCTTCGGTAAAACAAGCCGATGCAGAAAATCTGCTAAGCACAATCAATGTAAACGGAGCTGACGCTAAGGTTACAATTGACGGTAAAATCAAGCTGGGAAGAGTAAGAACATTTAGCGGTACGCTTACAGTAAACAGTACCGATGGCTATATTGATGAACTGTCAACAGAAGGCGGAAAGACTGTTATAGACGGTGCAAGAATCGGTGCACTGAGAATTTTCGGCGGTGAAGCGGTCATCAATGATGTTAATGCCGATTCTTTAGCTATGTTTGACAACCGCTCCGGTGAAAGCGAATATAACATCTCTATCGTAAGCGGTAGGTTCGGCAGTTTCACTTGCAATGCAGACAGCGGTTATAATATAGGCAAGGTGATGGCGAGCGGAAGCAGCGTATTTGAAAAGGGAGAACCTTGTTATTATGACAGTGTTAAAAATCGGACCGAAGGTACTGATTTAGTCTTTGGTGTATGCGACCATAAAAACAATATGGGTCGTCCTAATTTAAACGATGCAAATGTTTGCAATTACTGCAATGAGGAAATCGTTGCAACTGTAAGCTATACGGCAAACGGCGGCGAAGAGACGGATCTGTTCAGCGATATTTATGACGCTTTTGACAAGGCTAATGAGGTAGGTACGGCTACTGTAACGCTGCAGAAGAACATCACGGACGATATTACAGATACGATAGCTGTTACAGGCAATGTTACGCTTGAACTGAACGGTAAAAGGCTCTCACAACCCGGTACTGATGTATGGTATTCCATAGAAGTAACGAGCGGTAAGCTGACCGTTAACGGCAGTGGCTTAATAAAACGTGTTGCCGTTTGCAACGGCAGCAATGCGGAAATCAACGGTGGTACTTTCTCTGACTTCATAATTAAAGACGGCGGTAACGCTGTAATTAAAGGCGGTCAATTCTACAGCTTACAGGTTTACGGCGAGGGCAGAAACGTAGGACAGCTTCTTGCGGACGGCTATGCCTATTGGAGTTTTATCGATTCCGGCATCTGGTCTACTATTGCAGAGCGTGAAAAGCAGGATATAGCTAATGTAGAAGTAAGGACAGCGCCGATAAAGAGCGCAACGGCGACAGCAAATAAGACTGTGCTGTACCGCAACGGCGGAGGTGCACGGCAGATCTCATTTAAATTCAATGTTAAGACAAGCGACGGATACACGGTAAGTGATGCCAATAAGGTCACAGTCGGTTTATATGTCGGCGATACCTTAATAAGAGAGAGCGACTTCGGCGGAAATTCATCTACGTTTGCAAATGCAAGTGAAATTTCCGATACTGACGGCACTGTAAAGGCACATCTTGTTATCACGCTGAACGGATATGAGTATGTGACGAATGATGTCGAGTTTGAAATGGCGACCTGTACGCATCCGTATGACGCATTAACGACAGACGAGTATGATTACTATCGTTGTTCGTTATGTGATGCCAGCATAAATGCGATACTTGTTAAAACAAACGGCGACAAGGCATGCTATACCGACAATGTGCCCGAAGCATTTGAAGCGGCACAGCTTGAGGAGAACAACGGCTGTACATTAGAATTATACAGAGGTGTGAACAGAGACTGTGAGATCACACAGGGCAGCTTTACCGTTTTATTCAAGAAAACGGGAAGTGCATCTGCTGTGATCAAAGTAAGCGGCGGAAATGTCAAGATCACGGGAGATGACGGCTGTACATTATCGAAGTATCCGGGAAGCTCGGTGGGATATCTCATAGCTGTAACGGGCGGCACGGTAACGTTTGATGACATAACTATCAACGATGACAGTATCAGCGTAAGCGGCGGCAAGACTGTTATAAACGGCGGTACTTATAATAAGCTGAGCGTCAGCGGAGGTACGGTCACTATAAACAGCGGTACATTCAGCAGCATAGATGTAAGCGCAGAGGGCAAGGCACTGAAAGATCTGCTCGGCGAGAACAAGGCGTTTGCGACAAGCGACGGAAAGCTGTTTGACGCAAGCAAGGTTTCGGAAAGCGATAATTCACTTACGGTAATCGACCACAGCAAGCATGTGTATGACGAAACAGGAAGGTGCGGCTGCGGTTATCAGTGTGCACACAGTGAGATCAATGCGGAAGGTGTATGCAACGAGTGCAATGCAAAGATGTATGCTGCAGTCACTGTAAAGAGTGAGACCGGAACAACGGTAAAATACTTTACAAAACTTACGGAAGCGTTTGAGTTTGCGGCAAAGAACGAAAACAAGGGCTGTACGCTGAAAATGCTCAGAGATTTCTTCGATAGAAATACTGACATTAACGTAAACGGCGGAGAACTTACTGTCGATATGAACGGCTTTGGTGTCTATATCAATAGCTTTAACGGATCCGGAACCCAAATCACTATACGCAGTGACAGTAAGTGTACTTTTGGGGTTGAAAATGGATTTAGCATGGACGGCGGCACTGTTACTTTCTCGGGAGAGGTCAGCGTAGTTTGCCAGAATGTGAAATTAAATGCCACATACTTCTCCTCCTATGTTGAAACGCTGAAAATTGACACGCTGATTTTAGAAGACGGTGTTCTGCTTAAACAGCTGGCAAGTATCACGAATGCTAATATCGCTAATATAGACTGCTCAAGTGAAATTTATCTTTATCAAATTTTAGCGAGCGGCAGCCGTGTCGATTCTCAGCTGTACAGCGCTCTGAAAGCAAACGCTTCGTCAAACTTCGATAACGTAAGAATAATAAGATGCGACCACCCGGACGGTGTGGGCAGAGATAACCGTTGCATATACTGCAATTCATTGATCGCTGCAAGCGTAAGCTATACCGAGAACGGAGCGGAAAAGACAGAATATTTTGTTAAGGAAGATCTGGGAAAGGCGTTTGCCAAGGCAAACAGCGTTGCAAGTGCAACAATAACAATGCTGATGTCTTCCGTTTATGATACAGACTACCTCCCTGTTACAGGTGATGTTACACTTATTGCAAATGGCGATAACGCCATCTTGTATAATACAGTAAAGGTCGCCGATGGCGGTAAGCTGACACTTAGGGGCAACGCCAATATTTTCGCTGTAATTGCCGAGCCGGGCTCCAGGTTGACTGCCGAAGAAGCCACAAGAATCGCATATCTCACCGTAAACGGCGGAGATGTTAAGCTCAGCGGCGGACAATATGATAACATTACGGTAAAAGATGGCAAGATAACAGATATTCTCGGCAACGGCTATGCGTATAAGAAAACAGAGGGCGGTGCATGGCTGACGCTTAAAGAACGTGAGATGTCGGAAGCAAGCGGTGTTACCGTTGCTAAGGCACCGATAGTACAAGCAACGCTTAGCACAGAAATAAACAAGCTGTATCGCAACAGCAACGCAAACCCCACGCTGAAGTTCAACCTTGCTCTTGCTCACGGCTCGAACCTGAACGACTCGTATGTAAGTAAGAGATACGGTATAAACTCCTATGTAAGCGGAGATATAATTTATAGCAGCTTAAGCGCACTTGTAAAGGACGCTAAATTGTCGGCAGACGAAATAATTGATAAGGCAGGCGACAGCGATGCTGCCGAGATATACTTCGTAGTTACTACCGGTGACGGCTATGAAATAAAGTCGAACACTGTAAGCATAGACCTTGTTGACTGTGATCATTCTCAGGTGGTCGATCCTACAGCGGACAAGGAAACCGCAGGTAATATTACTAAGCCGACATATTGCGAGATATGCGAGAGCAAGTTCAATGCAAAGATAACAAAGGGCGACGATGTCAAGTATTATAACGATCTTGACGAGGCTGCGAAAGACGCTCAGAAGAGCGAAAACGAGGGCTGTACCTTATATCCGCTTTATAACAAGAACGGATACGGCGGTCAGTTAGTCATAACCGAAGGTAACTTCACGCTCAAGTACGCAGTTCGTACAGCGTTCTCACGTCCGATCATCATAAACGGCAAGGCAAAGCTGACGGTTACGGGACGTTGTGCGGTGACAGCGTTTGAGAATCAAGACGCATTCATAGTGAGGGGCGGTGATGTCACATTTGACGGGCTTGCAACAGGCAGCAATGTGACCATAAACGGCGGAAATGTTACAATGGCCGCAAACAATATAAATTGCCTTACTATAAACGGCGGTAATGTATCCATTTCGTCAGGTGGGTTTGCCGAAATCATAACTAAGGTCAGCAATAAGGTGATAGCCGATTATATCGATCCCGGCTTCTGGGTACAGGACAGAGGAACAAAAGAGTGGATAGATATATACAGTCTTAATAAGGCAACGGCGTCATCGACAAGCGGCCTTACGGTACGGGTGTGTCCGATGCAGATAATTCAGCCGAGGAATAATGTATATTACACCAACGGCTATTATCCCGGCGACATACCGTCACTTCAAATAAGTGCAGTGCCGTGGTATTCAGGCGAGGTCGACGCAAATGTTGCTTATCAGTGGATCGGCATTGATGAAAACGGCTACGAAACAGTGATAGAGGGCGCTACAGACAGAAAGCTGTCGCTCGAAAATCTCACAACGGGCAGGTACTACTGCCGTCTTACCTACAGCAATGCTACAACGGCGGGAGTTTCGATGAAGTCGGACGTTGTAACGGCTACGATAACCGAATGTGAGCATTCCGGAGGAGAGGCTACCTGCACCGAAAAGGCAAAGTGTGAAATATGCGGTGCGGAGTATGGTGAAACGAAGCCGCACAGCTATGCACATATAAAAGCGCCTGAGTATCTTAAATCTGCGGCAACCTGCACTGCAAAGGCTGTATACTATACTTCCTGCGCAGAATGCGGACTGTCAAGCAAGGGTACAGCCGATGAGGCAACGTTCGAGTACGGAGATGCACTCGGACACAAGTACGGTGAGTGGGTATCTAACGGTGACGGAACTCATACAAGAGTTTGCGCTAACGACAGCACACACATCGAAACAAAGGATTGCCACGGCGGCAAGGCTACTTGCACTGCAAAGGCAATATGCGAGGACTGCGGTGCTGAATACGGCGAAATGACAGCCCACGCATTTACGGCTAAGACGGCAAGTGACAAGTATCTTAAATCTGCGGCAACCTGCACTGCAAAGGCTGTATACTATACTTCCTGCGCAGAATGCGGACTGTCAAGCAAGGGTACAGACGATGAGGCTGTTTTTGAGTATGGCAATTTCGGACACAAGTTTACACAGTGGAAAGGCACAGATGCAAATTGCACCGAAAACGGTTATAAGGAAAGACACTGCACCGAATGTGACTATAAACAAACGCAGACTATCAAAGCCAAGGGTCACCAATTCGGTGAATGGAAGGTAACAAAGAAAGCCGGTTGTCTGACTGACGGAGAACAGACTGCAGTGTGTACAGTATGCAATCATAAGGAAACAAAGGTTATTGCGGCAACAGGACATAAGTACGATACAAGCACGGTAGATCCGACATATTCCGAAAAGGGATATACGCTTTATAAGTGCCGTTTATGCGGAAGCTCATATAAGAGCAACTTTACCGATATACTTGAGATGCCTGTGGCGGAGGGCTTTAAAAAAGACTCTGCAACAGATACTACAGTAACTCTTAAATGGGACAGATATGCCGATGCAGACGGTTATATTGTAGAATGGTATATCGACAATGAGTGGAAGTCAAAGACGATTGAGGGAAATGAAAATGTATCTCTGACACTGGACGGTCTTAATGCAGACAGTGTGTACAAAGTCAGGATAAGAGCGTACAGCGGCGATAATTACAGCGATTATATTTATCTCAATGTATCTACAACGTCTTCGACGATAACGGACGATCCTTCTAAGGACAACGCAAATACCGGTGCTGAAGGCATTGCAATAGTTGTGGACGTTGCAATTCTGGCTACGGGTACTTTAATAATCACGAAAAAAAGAAGAAAGTGATTTTTGTTAAGGTAAACGTTTGATATGTGCAAGAAACCCACGCATTTCGGTGCGTGGGTTTCGTTCTGCAACGACAAAATATGCAGGTAAAGCGATTTTGGATAATATGAAACAGCCGTAAGCGAGAGTGCTTACGGCTGTAGTTTGTTTATTGCTTTTTTGTGATGCCGCCGTTTCGCTGTCCTGCGGTAAGCAGAATTTTGAAAAAGGCGAATCCGGTGCGGCTTACTTGAAGTATCTGTTCAGCAGACCCTCGAAAGCCTTGCCGTGACGGGCCTCGTCCTTAGCCATCTCGTGAACTGTGTCGTGGATAGCGTCAAGATTTAACTGCTTTGCTCTCTTAGCAAGGTCAAGCTTGCCCTGTGTAGCGCCGTGCTCTGCGGCAACTCTCTTTTCAAGGTTTTCCTTAGTCGATGCACTTACAACATCGCCTAAAAGCTCTGCAAACTTTGCAGCGTGTTCAGCCTCTTCCCAAGCTGCCTTTTCGTAGTAAAGACCTACCTCGGGGTAACCTTCTCTGTGAGCGGCTCTTGCCATAGCGAGATACATACCTACCTCTGTGCATTCGCCCTCAAAGTTAGCCTTTAAACCTGCGATGATCTCTTCATCCTCAACTGCCTTTGCAATGCCTACCTTGTGCTCGTCTGCAAATACAAGCTTATCGTTTTCCTTAAGCTCTGTGAACTTGCTGCCGGGAACCTTGCACTGGGGGCAGAACTCGGGAGGTGTATCTCCCTCATGAACGTAACCGCATACCGGACATACCCACTTTTTCATAGTAAATTACCTATCCTTTCATAGCATTAAAATCTTTATTTCCTTATTGTTGTTGGTGAAATCAGTAACGTTTACTGATTTGTTGATTTTATTATAACCGATACTTCGGCATTTGTCAAGAGGTTTTTGAAAATTTTTTTGTAAAAATTAGGTTAGTTAGGACTTACTCGGGCGGCTTGGGAGGAGAATTACCGTTTTCAGCCGAATAAATGCCTTTTGTGCCTTTTAATTGCAATTGCCGAGAAAAACGATTATAATTAATATGTGAGAATATGGTTATAATTACGGCTAAGAGAAAAGGAGAGCTTATGAGAAAAACAAGCGAAAAGATATTACGGACACTGCTTGCGGTATCGGTACTTGCAACGGCTGTGCTTTCGAGCGGCTGCCTTGACGATGAGGAGGAGATTTCCGACAGCACGGCAAGCGACAACAGACAGACGAGTGACGGCGGCAATTCGGAAAGCAGCGAAGGCAGTGATAATAAATATGAGGGAAGTGTTACGGGCAGTCGTGCGTCAAAGCTGACGTTCAGCGGCTCGGACGGGATAAGCATTACGAGAAAACAGCGTGAAGCCGAAAAGCCTATGGGTGAGGACGGCACACAGACGGTATTCGTGTATATGTGCGGAAGCGACCTTGAAAGCGAGAACGGGCTTGCGAGCGGCGACATTGAGGAAATGATCGCAGGGTCAAAAAGCGGGAACGTGAAGTTCGTCATTCAGACGGGCGGTGCCGGAGCGTGGGCGGATACATACGGCATCTCTGCCGAAAAGACACAGCGTTATGTTGTAACTGGCGGAGAAATAAGCCTTATCGATGAAAAAGAATCTGTCAATATGGGCAAGGAGGACGTGCTTGTCGATTTTCTCAGCTGGGGTATAGAAAACTATGCGGCGGCTAAAATGGGGCTTATCTTCTGGAACCACGGCGGAGGAAGTATAAGCGGCGTGTGCTTCGACGAGCTTAACGAGAACGATTCGCTGTCGCTTGAGGAGATAGACACTGCACTTACCTCAATATACGATAAGATGACGGATAAGTTTGCGTTCATCGGCTTTGACGCTTGCCTTATGGCAACGATCGAAACGGCGAATATGCTTGTTCCGCACGCAGACTATATGTTTGCGTCTGAGGAAACGGAGCCGGGTTACGGCTGGGATTATACCGAGATAGCAGGCTTTATGGAAAGTAATCCGACAGCGGATACAGCAGAGCTTGGAAAGACGGTCGCTGACAGCTTTATGGCATCGTGCGAGGCTATCGGTGCAGGCGGCGAGGCTACGCTTTCGATAACGGATCTCAGCCGAATAGACGAGCTTGTAAAGGCAGTGAATGACGCCGCCGAGGAAATGAACGATATTTCTTCCGACCCTGCACTGCTTGCAAATGCGGTAAGAAGCATCTATAACGTAAGAGCATACGGCAGTAACAACGATACAGAGGGATATACCAACATGGTGGATCTCGGCTCTATGATAGCGGCTACGGTATCGGGCGACAAGGCGGACAAGGTTATGTCGGCGCTTGAAAAGGCGGTAGTGTATAACATCTACGGCGAGGACAAGGACGGCTCAACGGGGCTTTCGACCTACTATCCGTTCGGCGTTTCAGGCTCTACTGAGCTTGCCACATTCGGCAAGGTGTGCGTAAGCCCGTACTATATGACGTTTGTTGACAGAATCGCATACGGCGCACAAAACGGCAGTACGGACGGGTACAGCGGTGAAAAAACATGGCTTGCGGACGGTGCGGTGTACTGGAGCGACGGGGATTATTCCGACTACGAGAGCAACTGGGAGCATTACAACAACAAGACCGACAACATGGGCTTCTGCGGTGATAAGAGCAGTGTGCAGATAGATGTCGGCCCTGTGCTTGACGATGAGGGAACGTTCTACTTCAATGTTACGGACGATACTATAAACAACCTTGCGAGCGTAAACTGCTCGGTTTACCGTGTTGACGAAGAAACGGGTGAGCTTATCGAATTCGGTGTTGACCAGAGTACAAAGGTTGATTTCTCATCAGGACTGGTCGAGGATAATTTCAGCGGGCAGTGGTATATGATTGAGAATAATCTTATCCCTATGTTCATAGTGGAGAAGAACGGAAATAGCTCGGTTTACACATCTCCCGTAAAGCTCAACGGCAAGGAAACAAATCTGCGTATAGCTATGACGCAGGACGGCAATGCGTATGACATAACGGCGCTTGGAACATGGGACGGCGTAAACGAAAACGGCGAGTCGGCAAGAAGCGTTGTTCCGCTTAAAGAGGGAGATGTCATAGTGCCGATATTCAACACCTACGACAGCGAGGGTAACTTTGCAGGCAAAGCGGAGGGCGATGAATGCACCTACAGCGGCGACAATATGATAGAGTTTGTCAATCTGCCTGCAGGCGACTACAGATACAGCTTTGTTATCAACGACATTTACGGAAATGTGTGCTATACCGGCTTCACGGTATTTACGACAGACGATGACGGGAATGTGTTCTTTACGCCGGAGGAATAAGCAGGACGGCAAGCCGTATCAAGCGGACGCTTCTCTTTTATGGTAAAATAAATTCAGTCGGAAAGGCGGAAGAAAGCTGTAAGGGGGAAACAGATGAGTGAGATAAACGAATGGTATATGAATATTCAGAATATCGTTGACGACATAGACAGGTGTATAAAAAGCGGCAAGGACGAAAGGCTGACACTCGGCAGGCTGTCGCAGACGCTTGGCTACTCGGAATACTATGTTTCAAGGAAATTCAGCGAAGTATCGGGAATGAAGCTCAGGGATTATATGAGATACCGCAGGCTTGCTTTTGCGCTGAGGGAACTGAGAGATACCGACAAGGGCATACTTGATATTGCGCTTGACTATGGCTTTACATCTCATGAGGCGTTCACAAGGGCATTCAAAGCGGCATACGGAATTACTCCGAGCGCTTACCGCTTACACCCTGTGCCTGTAATTCTCCGCACGGCTATAAGACCTTTCGACTGCTATCTTTTAGGCATAGGAGGAACAGGTATGGCACAGACAAACAGTGATATTAAGGTGTATTTCGTAACTATCCCGGCTCATAAATTCCTGCATATCAGAAACTACGAGAGTATAGGGTATTACGACTTCCGGGAAAAGCAGAGTCACATTCCCGGACAGGACTGCGAAACTATATGCGGACTGCTTGACAGCATCAAGGGCAAGCTCGACGATATGGGCGGCGATGAGGCAAACAGCGGAAGCGGTCAGGTGATGGCGTACATAAACGAGCCTGAGGGAAGAATATGCAGCTGGGGCATTCCGCTGGCTGAGGCTTACGGCGTAAGGCTTCCTGCCGACTACAGCGGAGAGATACCAAGGCAGATGCAGATCATGGACGTGCCTGAGGGCGAGTATATCGTATTTGAACACGGACCGTTCGACTTTCAGACCGAAAACAGTGCGGTTGAAGCAAAGATAGAACAGGCTATGAAGGACTTTGATTATGAAAAGTCGGGCTATGAGCTTGACAAAACGCAGGGCAGGGTGTTCTACTTCTATCACGACTGCAGGAGATACTGGAAGTATATAAGGCCTGTGAGGAAAACCGGATAAACGGAAAACCGCCTTTTAATCGGGGCGGTTCTCAGACTGTAGAAAAACCTATATAATTTTTGAAAATGGGGTTGAGGGGCGTAGCCCCCAACAGGGACTAGGGGCGGTAGCCCCAGCGAAATAGCCCCTTCCCCGGGGAAAGGGGTTTTCGGCAAGGATGCCGAAATAAGGACACACCAAGCTTTGCACGAGGCAAAGCCATCAGAGTGTCCTAAAGGGGATAGGGATAATAAATCAGAAGTTTATTTCAAAAACAGACTTTTTCTACAAGCTGAGAACCGTCTTTTAAACAAGGCGGTTCTTCGGATTATGCAGGGCGATGCACTTGACACCGACTTGATTTTGTGTTATATTATAGATACAAAAAGAGGGAAACGACAGACGGTCGCTCCCTAGATTGAGTTAAAGAATAACCGCCTCAGGTTAGCAGCGAGGGCGGTTATTTCTTTTTATTAAAAGAAATGATTGTGAATATCATAACTGTGAAAGCAGTGAGAAATATTCCTATCTGTGTTAAATCACTTAGCGTTATGTACACAGCTTCACCTCCTTTCAAAGCGCTTTCGCACTTCGGGAGATGAATTGACCGCCTGACGTCCAAGGTTTCCCTCGTGAATATTTTAGCATATTATCGGGGGGAATGCAACTTCATAAACAGCCGCTCCCAAGATTGAGTTAAAAATCAACCGCCTTTTAATCGGGGCGGTTTCAGACTGTCGATAAACCTATATCGTTGATAAAAAAGGGGTCGCAGGGGCGTAGCCCCCGTACAGGTCGTCAGCCATTTGTGCCACCGCATCGTGCAGTGGCTTTGTGCGGCTGACTGCAAGCATCCTTGCTTGGTCTAGGGGCGGTAGCCCCAGTAATATAGCCCCTTTCCCGGGGAAAGGGGTTTG
>ENA-OXXF01000206-OXXF01000206.1-human-gut-metagenome-genome-assembly--contig:-NODE-206-length-17221-cov-5.063381_pt1 | contig 17221 bp, 10 predicted proteins | sample MGYA00244696_ERZ652735 | MGnify/ENA primary metagenome ERZ652735 (study PRJEB26926, sample SAMN06164520) | human gut metagenome | biome: ENVO:00009003; feature: ENVO:2100002; material: ENVO:00002003...
GTCTGCGCTTTGCTGCGTCTGCGTGCGGCGAAAAAGCTGCGCGTGCGGCTGGACGCGCCGGTCAATCTGGAAAAGGGCGAAGAGGGTACGCTTCGCATCCGCGTGGAAAACACAAGTGCACTGCCGGTCTGCCTGCTCGGTGTGCGGCTGCGGCTGACAAATCTGCTGACCGGCCAAACCGCCGTCCGGCACTACCGGCTGACAGCCCTGCCCAAAAGAACAAGCGTGTCGGAATACCGCATTTCCAGCGCACACTGCGGCAGAATTCAGCTGACGGCAGAGCGCTGCCGCCTGTATGACCCGTTCGGGCTCATCGGCATCCGGCTGGGTGAGCCTGCGGTCGCGGCCATGACCGTGCAGCCGAAGGGCTTCGTGCAGAGCGTCTATGTTTCACCGGACGCGAATTGTCCGGACGACAGCGAGAATTATGCACCCGACCGGACGGGATACGATCTGGCCGAGGTCTACGCCCTGCGCGAATACGCGCCCGGCGACAGCCTGCGGCAGATGCACTGGAAGCTGTCCAGCAAGCTTGACAAGCTGGTCGTCCGGGAGCCGTCGCTTCCCGTGCGCCGTTCTGTACTGGTGTTCTGGGAGCGGACGCAGACCGCCTCGCCGGAGCAGTCCGACGCGCAGGCCGACGTTGTCGTCACAGCCTGCCGGTCGTTGCTGGAATCCGGCGTGCAGTTCACCGTCTGCTGGAACGATGCGCAGGAGCAGCAGTGCGTGAGCCAACCCGTGCGCAGTGTCGATGAATTGACGGGCCTTCTGCCGCGCCTGCTCTCCGCAGGCACGGCACAGGGCGAAAGCGGCGCGGCGCTGTTCTGCCGGAGCAGCGGCGAGGCCGTTCTGTCGCACATTCTGTACATTACGGGCCGTGTCCCGGAGGATGCGGCTGAGCTCGGGCGCTTCGGCCGCCTGACCATATTAAGCTGCGGGGCAGACGCGCCGGAGGCGATCGCCTTCGACGCAGAGCACTATGCCGAGCAGCTTTCCGAACTCGAAATTTAAGGGGGAACGGGCATGAAAAAACAGGATACTGCCGCGTTTTCCCTCATCCGCTGCGATACGGAGAAAAAAATGCCCGCACTGGCGGTGCGTGCAATCCGTGCTGCGCTCTTTTTCGCCGGACTTCTGGCTGTGGCACAGGGAGCCGCCGGGATCTGGACAAACTACGGCTGGCTCTGGGCCGCCGCAGGCGCTGCGGCGCTGGTCTGGCAGAGCGTGGCGCTTGGACTTCCGCGCCGCTGGCTCCGCGCTGTGCTTCCGCTGCTCTGCCTGATCTGCGCAGCGGCCTTTTCCAGGCGCTTCCTCGCGGGAGCCATTACGGTCAGCAGCTCCGCGGGCGAGACGCTGACGAAGGCCACGGGACATATCCTCCTGCCGCTGGCCGGGGTGGGAGCGGACGCGGCACTTTTTGTGGCTATTTCGGCGGCACTGCTCGGCACGCTCTGTGCCTATGCTGTCCGCTGGTCGCCGACCGTCTGCGGCCTGCTGCTGACGGTGCTGTCTGCGGCGCTTCTGGCGCTGCTCAGGCCGGATTCAGCGCAGGTCTGGATGGCGGCGTGCCCGCTCTGCGCAGCTTTGCTGCTGGCAGGCGGCGCGGCAGACCGCAAAGAATCCGTTCCAATGCTTTTGAATTATGGCGCGCTGCTGGCAGCGGCAGGCGTGCTTGCAGCTGCACTGCTGGCCGTACCGGGCCTGCGAAGCGGCACATTGTTTTCCGAGTGGGGAACGGCTTCCCGCACCGCATTGCACCGGCTCCGGTACGAATCCGGGCAGGCTGTGCTGCCGGAAGGGGAGTTTTCCAACTATTCCGCCGCACCGGAGCAGACATCATGCCTGACCGTCACGATGGAGCAGCCGACGGCGCTCTATCTGCGCGGCTTTACCGGCGATACCTTCACCGGCACGGCATGGCAGGCGCTTGATGCGCAGACGCTTGCCGAACAGACCGATCTTCTGTACTGGCTGCATAAGGAGGGCTTCTACCCGCAGACGCAGCTTGCCGCCGCGTCGCGCGGCCTGCACCGGCAGGAGCAGACGCAGACAGTCCTGATTGAAAATACCAGCGCTTGCAGTGCCTATGTATACGCGCCCTACGCGCTCTCCGCGCTCCCGCAGGAAAGCGCACTGCGCACAGACAGTCTGGAAAGCACCCAACTCCCGGCCAGCGGCCTGCGTGGAGCGCGGCAGTATCGCTTCACCATGCCCCTTGCCCCGGAGCAGACCGCAGCGGAGTTATTGGACGCGCTGCGGGAGCAGCCGGAGAAGGCAGACGCCTATCTCAGCGCAGAGGGAAGCTACCGTGCGTTCGTGCAGGAGCAGGACGTGACGCTGCCTGCGCAGATACGCGCACAGCTTGCTCCGATTCTGGATGAACTCTGCCGGGAATACGGCTCCGCCGGTTCTCTGACGCCGGAGCAGGCGCAGCTCTGCACGGCGCGCTTTCTCGAACAGCTGGACGCGCTCCGCGAAGCCGGAACGCCGTTGCCGCTGGACGAGCTTGTAAAGGATACAACCTACCAGACCGCGACCCTGACCGTGCTGGCGCTTCGTTATTACGGCATCCCCGCGCGCTATGCCGAGGGCTTCGTCCTCACGCAGGAGACTGCCGCGCGTGCGCAGGCCGGTTCTGCGATCACCCTGACTGCGGCAGACGCGCAGGGCTGGGCCGAGGTCTATCAGGACGGCACCGGCTGGATGCCGCTGGCTCTCACACCGGGCTACGGAGAGTTGACGGATATTCTTTCCCCGCATCAGTCCGAATCCGCCAGTCAGACCGGCGACGCACACACGGACGACGGTTCCATCGCGCAGGCGGAAACGATTGAGGACGAAGCGGACGAAACAGAGGATACACCGCAGGAGCAGCCGGAGGGCGGCGCACAGAGCGCGCCCACAGTCAAAATGCGGCTCTGGCTCTGGATCTTACTGATAGTCGGACTTCTGCTTTTCCTGCTGGCAGCCGCCGCGCTGCGCTATGCGCTCATCCGCCGCAGATGGCGCTACCGGTTTGAGTGCACCGCACCCGCGCAGTCTGTTGCCTGGGTGACGGGGGCGCTTGCGGCGCTCTGGCCCGCGATGGGGCTTGGCTACGACGGCGGCTCGGTCTTTGCGGTCGGCGAATCGCTCCGGGAGTCGGATGCGGAATACGCCGGAGCGGTTCGTGACCTTGCTGCGCTGAACGGCGAGGCCCGTTTCAGCAGTCACACTATGACGCGCGAACAGGCGAAGCGCGCCCTCCGGGTTTGGAAACAGACGGTAGACCGCCTGCAAAAGACTGTACCGCTGCCGCGCCGCGCGTGGCTGAAATGGATTCGATGCCTGTACTGATAGGGGAGGACAGATATGAAACAAAAGAAGCTTCGTTTGTTCGGGCTGCTGCTTGCGGCCGCCATGCTGCTGGGCTGCCTGCCGGTGCAGGCGCTGGCAGCGGAGGGCGGCTGGTTTTACCTCGCTGCCGACTGGAACGGCACGCTTCTGATCGCGCCGGAGCGCATCAGCTACACGGCAGATCAGACGCTTTACGAAGCGCTGAACGCCAGCGGCCACAGCTTTGGGCCGGACGAGAACAGCGTGACGCAGATCGATGGCAAAACGGGCAATTTCATCCGCAGTGATGAAACCGGGAGCCACGACCTGACGCGAAACGCCGCGCAGGCCGGGATCCGGTATCTCTGCTTCACAGACAGGCTGACGGCGCAGCCGTCGGATGCCATGCAGAGCCTGATCGCTGCTATGGCCGATTACCGGCTGGAGGAGCCGGATGTGCAGCTGGCCGCGCAGGCGGCGTATAACGCCGCCTGCGCCGGATACGTCACTGCGGACGATAATGCGGCGCTCAGCTTGTACACGGCGCTTCATAACGCGGTCGAGCAGTACAAGCAGACGCTGGACGGCCCAAAATATAACGTTACCTTCTCGGACCGGAACAGCGTCTGGCAGTCCGGCGATACGCTGTATGCCCAGAATCAGTATGGCCGCGTCTATCAGGACGAGAACGGCAGCGGAATGCTCTCGCTGCCCGCCGGAAGCTATACCTTTACCATGCAGGCGCAGTCCGGCGGCGTGACGGGCAGCGTCACAGTGCCGGAGCAGACCTCCGTGACTGCCGTGCTTGACAGGACCGACTGGCTCAAAGCAGACGGCTTCATGCTTTCATCCGCGTCCAAAACGGAGTTTGACGGCAGCAAGCTTCCCGTGGAGAAGAAGACGGCGCGTGAATTGACCGCCGTTCTGGACGACAGCTTTACCGGAATGCTCTACGCGTTCTGGCCGTATGACACGAGTGTGTTTCCGGATGCAAGCAAGCTGAAGCTGACCGCAATCTATACCCCGGCGGGCGGCACGGAGCCGCAGCAGGCCGAACAGGCGCTGAAATCCAGAACCAGCGGCGTGGACGGCGTGCTTGCCATCGGTATGCAGGGCAATACCGTCGTGTACCGCGCCGACACGCAGGACGCGCAGGGCATGACGCAGTATCAGGACTATACGCTCACCATCCGCCGTGCCCCGACGCTGAAGCAGCTGCGCGTGACGGAGGAATCCGGCGCGCCCGCCGCGCTGGAGTCGTTTGACGAGAGCACGCGGACATATACCTGGCAGGTGCTCAGCGAACAGGTCACGCTGGCCCTGACACCCACGGCAGAGGGCTATACGCTCTTTGCCGACGGTGAAGACGTCACGCAGACGGGCGGCTGCACGCTTTCCATCGATGAAACGGAGAAAAGCGTATCCATCGAGGTGCGGGCCGGAGGCGAAGCGACACAGTATACGTTGGTTCTGAAAAAAACAAACAGCTGTACCGTTCGCATTCCGGTCGAATCCGCAGATGTTGACCTGGCGGTCTGCGATGCAAGCGGACAGATCTTCAAGGGCGTCTATGTCGCGGCTGCAAATCAGTACCGGTTCACGCTGGTTCCCGGTATGCAGTATACCTACACGGCGACAAAGGATACGTATTATCATACAACGGGCAGCTTTACGGCCAAGGACGGCCCGCTGTCAAAGGTCACTGTGCAGACCGGCGACTGGCTGACAGAGCTGGCTCTGAGCAAGGACAACCTGACGTCCAGCAAGGGCAATATTCCGCTCGACCAGACCTTTGACCCGGCCAGCCATGCCTATACGGCGGCTGTGGCCGATACGCCCGCTGCAGTCTATCTCTGCATCAACGGCGATATCCAGACGGGCAGCACTGCCTTCCTCGCGCAGTACCGCACCATCACCAACACCGCGCAGGACGACCAGCTGCTTGAGACGCAGATCACCTCCGCCCAGCTCGGAACGCCTGTGTTCCTGCGGAACCTGCTTCTGAACCAGAACGGACGCGGCAATACGCTCACGATCCGCTGCCAGCGCACCGCCGGGAGCGTCACCTACTATCAGGAGTATATCGTCACGCTCCGGCGCACGCTCTCGCTGCGCGATCTTTCACTTGCCTGCGCCGGGCAGGCGCAGACGCTCACGTACGGCGGCGGCGCGGGCTATTCTGCTGCGGTGTGGGACTATACCGTCACCGTGCCCGCGGCTGCACAGACGCTTTCCGTCTGCGCAGAGGTCTATCCTGCGGATGCCGCCTGCTACCGCGATAACGGAAGCACCGGCTATCGCGTCTGGATGGACGGACAGGAGCTGACGCCCGGCGCGTCTGCCGATGTGAAGCTGAACGGCACGGCGGAGCCGGAGACTATCACGCTGACGCTGACAAATGACTTTGCGGGCGAAGAAACGGCTTCGGAGTACCGGATTCAGGTGCGCAAGGCGCAGCCGGTCCTCTTCACGCCGCAGCTGACGCCCATGGACGCGCTGATGTTTGTCTGCGATACGCTCTCCAAAACACGCGTCTGGCCGGATGCAGACGGCGCGTATGAGCTGTTTGACGGCTATACCTATCAGTACCTGCTGACTTGCCCCGGCTATGCGGGCCGGAGCGGGACCATCGAACCGTCGCACAGCGCATCCGGTACGCTCGTTCTGAAAATCGACGAGGACGCTGTTGTCGTTACGGGCGGCGCGGCCCGCGCCGTAATGACCCTCAGCGCTGCGCAGAAGAACGAAACGCTGCGGCAGCTTCCCGCCGAATGGGCCGATTTCCGCGGAACGAGCTATGACGCCAATGGCACGCCCGGCGGCACCGCAGGCAGCAACAACGCCGTCGTATCTATCCAGATGCCGGTGGATGCCGACGCGTCCACGCTTTACTGGTCGAATGCGATCGGCAGCGGCATAGACAGCGGCTCGACCGGCTGCCCGCTGCTGGTGGACGGCGTTCTGATCGTCTGCGCGGGGGATATGATCTGCCGCGTCGACCCGGTTTCCGGCGAGATCCTGACGAAGGCCAAAATGGATCGCGCGTCGAGCTTTTCCATCACGCCTCCGGCCTATGCCAATGGCATGGTGTTCGTCGGACTTTCCGACGGTACGATCCAGGCGTTCAACGCCGAAACGCTGCAATCGCTCTGGATCTACCATGATCCGCTCGAGGGCCAGCCGAACAGCCCGATCACCGTCTGCGGCGACTATCTCTACACCGGCTTCTGGCGCAGCGAGGAATCTCCCGCAAACTTTGTCTGCCTGTCCATCACGGACGAGGACCCGGCGCGCACGGATGAAGAAAAGACCGCCTGCTGGTATTGGACGACGCCAGGCGGCTATTACTGGGCAGGCGCGTATGCCTGCGAGGACTATGTTCTGGTCGGCACGGACGACGGCGCGGACGGAAGCAAGTCCATGACCGGGAGCCTTCTGATGCTCGACGCGAAGACCGGACGACTGCTCGACAAATGGGACGGCCTCTGCGGTGACGTGCGCAGCACGATCTGCTATGATAAAGCGACCGATGCCTTCTGTTTTACCACGAAGGGCGGCTGGTTCTGCAGCGTAAAAACCGGGAAAACGTCCGACGGCTGGCAGCTGCGGACAGGCAGCAAGTGGACGCTGAAGCTGGAAAACGGCACGAGCACCGCGCAGGCCATGAGCACCTCAACGCCGGTGGTGTACAATGGCCGTGCCTACATCGGCGTCAGAGGTACGGCGCAGTTCAGCGAGTACGGCGGCCACAGTCTTACAGTTGTGGATCTTGCGTCGCACACGATCGCCTACCGCGTCCAGACGCAGGGCTATCCGCAGACCTCCGGCATTCTCACGACGGCCTATGAAAAGACGACCGGCTATGTCTATGTCTATTTCGTCGACAATTATACGCCCGGCAAGCTCCGCGTCCTGCGGGACAAGGCAGGGCAGACGCGTGCAGACTATGTCACGGAGGAATCCGGCATGGATACGCCCTATGTCCTCTTTACGCCCAGCGGAAAGGACGCGCAGTATGCGATCTGCTCGCCGGTCGTGGATTCCTATGGCGTGATGTATTTCAAGAACGACAGCGCGAAGCTCATGGCCTTCGGGCCGTCGGTCACGCTGGAAATTACCTGTCAGCCGGATAAAACGCAGTATCGGGCCGGTGAGGTCTTCGACCCTGCCGGTATGCAGGTCGATCTCGTCTATGCGAACGGCCTGCGGCGGGACGTGACAAAGTATGTCCAGTGGTCGGAGGACCCGCTTACGGAGGAGGATGCGGCAATCGACATCCGCTTCCCCTATGTCCGGTACCACGATCAGGACAGCGAGGAGTCCGGCCGTCTCACAAACGTCAAAACGCAGACGCCGACCGCGTCCGTCAGGCTGACGGTCGAACCCGGAACGGTGGAAAACGGCCGGATCGGCATGCTGACCTGGGCCTATGATATCAAAACCGGCTCGCTTACGATCAGCGGCGAATTTGAAAATGGCCAGAAGCTGGCCGTGGCCTATTATGATCAGAATGGACGCATGGTGCAGGTAAAGCTGCTGACGCAGGCACAGACGCTTGCGGCAGTTGAAAACGGCGCGCGGATCCGCCTGTTCCTGCTGGATCAGGATAACCAGCCGGTCTGCCGGGCCATGACGGTAAAGAGGTAACAGCATGAAAAGAATACGAGCGGTTGCGCTGCTTCTGGCGCTGTGCCTGCTCCTGTCCGCCTGTGGCGGCACGCAGACGCCGCTGGAACGGACGGCAAAGTACCTGAAATCAGCGGTGCCGGAGCCGGGCTTCGGTTCGCTGGACGGCGACTGGATCGTGTTTGGCCTGGCGCGTGCCGGGGCAGATCTGTCGGACGGATATTTTGACCGGTATTATACGGCGGTCGAAGCCGCCGTGCAGGCGGCAGACGGAACCCTCGACGAGAACCGGTATACCGAGTATTCCCGCCTGATCCTTGCCCTCACGGCGATCGGGCGCGACCCGCAAAACGTCGGCGGCTATAATCTGCTCCTGCCGCTGGCAGACCTCGAAAAGACGACGGCACAGGGCGTCAACGGCGCGGCGTTTGCGCTGCTGGCGCTGGACTGCGGCGGCTATGAGCTCCCGCAGAATTCCGCAGCCGCCGTGCAGGCGACGCGCGACGGCTATGTCGACGCAATTCTGACCCGGCAGAATGCCGACGGCGGCTGGAGTCTCGGCGGTGGCGCGTCAGATCCCGATCTGACCGCCATGGCCCTGCAGGCGCTTGCCCGCTACCGCAGCCGCGCGGACGTGTCCGCGGCAGTAGAAGCCGGGCTTTCCTGTCTGTCGCAGATGCAGGAGGAAAACGGCGCGTTTTCCTCCTGGGGCACAGAGAGCAGCGAGTCGGTCAGTCAGGTGCTCACAGCACTGACGGAGCTTGGCCTCTCGCTGGATGACGCGCGTTTTGTGAAGAACGGGCAGACGCTGGAGGACGTGCTCCTGCGCTTCGCGCAGGACGACGGCAGCTTCGCCCATACGCCGGAGGACGGAGGCAACCTGCTTGCCACCACGCAGGCGTTCTACGCCCTCACCGCTCTCCAGCGCGCCCGCGACGGAAAACCCACCCTCTACGATATGTCAGACGTTACGCCCTGAAAGCCTGCACCCCAATCCTCACCCTGCCGCACGGCAAGGTGAGGATTTTCGCGTTTTACAGCACACACCAGACACTTTCCCTGTACACAGACACCGATCTGTGCTATAATCATCAAATGAAACTGGACGATCAGGAGGCAGAACTATGATTCCGACCAGAGAGCAGGCATGGGACCTGCTGTGCGAATATAATGAGGGTGAATTCCACCGCCTGCACGCGCGTATCGTGGGCGATGTGATGCGGTATTTTGCCGCCCAGCTTGGCTATGCCGATGAGGCGGACTTCTGGCAGACCGTCGGTATCCTGCACGATCTGGATTTTGAGCAGTATCCCGACCAGCACTGCACGAAGGAGGCGCAGATCCTGCGCGAACGCGGCGTGGACGAGCGCCTTGTCCATGCGGTCGTCAGCCACGGCTATCTGCTCACCGTCGACGTGCAGCCGGAGCACCAGATGGAAAAGGTGCTCTACGCCACGGACGAGCTGACCGGCCTTATCGGCGCAGTCGTGCGGATGCTGCCGACAAAAAGCGTGCAGGACCTTCAGCTCAAGTCGCTCAAAAAGAAGTTCAAGGATAAAAAGTTCGCCGCAGGCTGCTCACGCGAGGTCATTGAGCGCGGCGCGGATATGCTCGGCTGGAGCCTTGACGAGCTGATGGAGCGCACGATCACCGCCATGCAGGCGTCCCCGGCTGCCAATGGAAACTGAAAAGGTACTGGTCGCCATGTCCGGCGGCGTGGATTCCTCCGTCGCGGCCAAGCTGCTGACGGACGCAGGCTTCTCCTGCATCGGCTGCACGATGAAGCTCTATGATAATGAAGACGCGGGCATTCCGAAGGCCAACACCTGCTGTTCGCTCGACGATGTCGAGGACGCACGCAGTGTGGCCTACCGCCTCGGTATGCCGTATTATGTCTTCAACCTCAAGGACAAATTCGCCGAGTGCGTCATCGACCGCTTTGTGGACGCCTATGAGCACGGCATTACGCCGAACCCCTGCATCGACTGCAACCGCTATCTGAAATTCGACAAGCTGTTTGAGCGCGCCGATATCATGGGCTGCCGCTATATCGCCACCGGGCACTATGCCCGCATCGAGCGGGAAGGGGAGAAGTACGTCCTCAAAAAGGCCCTCGACGAGACGAAGGACCAGAGCTACGTGCTCTACGATCTCACACAGGAGACGCTTGCGCGGGTCAAGTTCCCGCTTGGCAGCCTGCGCAAGACCGAAGCGCGTGAAATTGCCGCCGAAGCCGGCCTGATCAACGCCCGCAAGCACGACAGCCAGGACATCTGCTTTGTCCCGGACGGCGATTACGCGAAGGTCATCGAGAGCCGCACCGGCAAAACGCCAGAACCCGGCCCGTTCCTCGACCTGAACGGCAATGTCGTCGGCACCCACCGCGGCATTATCCACTATACCGTCGGCCAGCGCCGGGGCCTGCGAATGCCGTCGGACGGCAAAATTTATGTCGTGAAGATCCTGCCGGAGCGGAACGCCGTCGTCGTCGGCCCGAACGAGGCGCTGTTTACAAGAGAATGCCTCGTGCCCGGTATGCACTGGATCTCCGGCGAAGCGCCCGCGCTTCCGTTCCGGTGCAGCGCAAAAACGCGCTACCGCCAGCCGGAGCAGCCCTGCACGGTCTATCCGGCAGGGGAGGCAGGCGTCCGCCTCGTCTTCGACGAGCCGCTGCGCGCCATCACGCCCGGCCAGTCCGCCGTGCTCTATGATGGCGATACCGTCCTTGGCGGCGGCATCATCGCAAGGGAGGAATCCGTATGCTGATCTCATCCATGGGCCGCTACGCGGTTCTGATCCTGCTGGATCTGGCGGAGCATCGCGGCGGCTTTGTCCCCGTGCGGCAGATCGCCGAGCGGCAGGAGCTGTCGCAGAAGTATCTTGAGCGCATCCTGCGCACGCTGGCAGAGCACGGACTGGTCGAGGGAACGCACGGTAAGGGCGGCGGCTACCGCCTGACGCGCGAACCGTCCGACTATTCCATCGGCGAGATCATCCGCGCGGCGGACGGCTCCCTGTCCTGCCTCGGCACGAACGTACAGCTGACGCGCTGCGAGGTATCCTCCGGCCTGTCCGCCGTCTGGAACCGGCTCGACAAACAAATCGCCGCCTGTCTCGACGCCATCCCCCTCTCCACCCTGGCCACCGCCGACGCAGCGGATGAATATGTGATCTGACTGATTTTAGCGCAGCACCCAGCGGCCTCTCCACCGGGGAAGCCGCTGGTGCATGCGTTTTCTACTTCTTAACAGACCCTTAACATACCGGCTGTTTTCTTTTATGCTATTATATACTGGGTGAGGATCGATGGATATGACACGATATACAAAGGATCAGACCTTACGCGGGCGGCTGCGGCAGATATTCCTGTTTTCCTGGCGCGACTGTGCCGTGTGCGTCGGCATTCTGGCAGCGGCGGCGCTGCTGTGCGCGCTGCTGCGGATGATCGACTCGTCCGACGTGTATGTCGCGCTGATCTTCGAATGCGCGGTCGTGCTCGTCTCGCGTTTCACCGACGGGTACCTGTTTGGCCTGCTTGCTTCGCTTCGGTGATCGGCGTCGTCGGCGTGAACTGGATCTTTACATACCCCTATATGCAGCTCAATTTTACCATTTCCGGCTATCCGCTGACCTTCCTTGTCATGCTGGCCGTCTCCGTCGTGGTCGGCACGCTGACCACCCAGATCAAGCAGCAGGAAAAGCTCCGTGCGGAAGCGGAAAGAGAAAAAATGCGCGGCAATCTCCTGCGGGCCGTCTCTCATGATATCCGTACGCCCCTGACCGCCATCGTCGGCGGCATCGACGCAATTCTGGAAAACGGCAGTCAGATCTCACCGGAAACCAGCAGAGATCTGCTGGAAAATATGCGCGACGAATCCAACTGGCTCATCGGCGTGGTGGAAAATCTGCTGTCCGTCACGCGTATGTCCGGCGCTTCGAATATCAAAAAGGAGCTGGAGGCGGGAGAAGAGGTTCTCGGCGCAGCCTCCATGAAATTCAAGCGGCACTATCCCGCGGTCGAGGTCAGCATCACCGCGCCCGATACTCTGCTTATGATCCCGATGGATATCATTCTCATTGAGCAGGTGCTGATCAATCTGATGGAAAATGCCGTCCAGCATGGCAAAACGACCACAAGGATCGAGCTGCGCTTGTCGAGCGCCGGCGGCCTTGCTGTTTTCGAGGTCGCGGACAACGGCTGCGGCATCGAGAAGGAGCTTCTGCCGCACCTGTTCGAGGGCTATCTCACCCGCGATCAGGAGGAGATCTCCGACCAGCGGCGCAATATGGGCATCGGCCTGTCTGTATGTATGTCCATCGTGCAGGCGCACGGCGGTACGATGCGTGCGGAAAACCGGAAAAAAGGCGGCGCTCTGCTGCAATTTTCATTGCCATTGGAGGAAAACAGCCATGAACATCAGAGATAAGGTTCTTCTGGTCGAGGACGAGCGGACCATCCGCAGCTTTATGCAGGCGATCCTGACGGCAAACGGCTACGACGTGCTTATGGCCGGCACGGGTGCGATGGCGAATACCATGATCGCATCGCACTGTCCGGATATCATCATTCTCGACCTCGGCCTGCCGGATATGGACGGCATGACGATCCTGAGAAACGTCCGGAAATGGTCGAAGGTCCCCATTCTGGTCGTCTCCGCCCGCAGCCACGAGCGCGACAAGGTCGAAGCCCTCGACGCAGGCGCGGATGATTATCTGACCAAGCCCTTCGGCACGGAGGAGCTGCTTGCGCGCATCCGCGCCGCCGTCCGCCACACCCGGACGCCGGAAGGCGCAGCCGCCGTCGCCAATTCCGGCGTGTTCACCGCCGGAGAGCTGACCATCGACTACGATAAGCACCGCGTTTATATCGCGGGACGCGACGCCAATCTCACGCAGAACGAATATAAGCTGGTTGCGCTGCTCGGCCTGCACGCGGGCAAGGTCCTGACATATGATTATCTCATCAAGGAGCTCTGGGGCCCCAGCGCCCGCAGCGACAACCAGATTCTGCGCGTCAATATGGCAAACATCCGCCGCAAGATCGAAAAAAATCCCGCCCAGCCTGCTTACATCTTCACAGAATCCGGCGTCGGCTACCGCATGGTCGAGGGGGATTGAGCGTTCTGCCGCCGCTTTTCCGGTTTTGGAAAAGCGGCGGCTGCTTTCTGTGCTGCTGTTCCGCTTGCATTTTTCCTGAAACTGTGGTATAAAAGAAGAAAACCAATCAGGAGGGATTCCCTATGAAAGTCATGCTTGTAAACGGCAGTCCGCATGAGCACGGCTGCACCGACGCTGCGCTGCGCGAGGTCGCTTCCGCGCTGAACGCGGACGGAATCGATACTGAAATCTTCTGGATCGGCAATACACCCATCGGCGGATGCATCGCCTGCGGCGGCTGCTCCAAGGCAGGCAAATGCGTCTTCGGCGGTTCGGTCAACGACTTTGCCGAAAAGGCAAAGGACGCGGACGGCTTCGTGTTCGGCACGCCGGTCCACTACGCGGCGGCCTCCGGCAATATGACCGCGTTCATGGACCGCCTGTTCTATTCTGCGCAGAAGGAAGCGTTCTGTCGCAAGCCCGCCGCCGTCATTACCTCCGCCCGCCGCGCAGGCACCACGGCCGCGTACGAGCAGCTGCTCAAATACCCCGGCATCACGGAAATGCCCATCGTTTCCTCCTGCTATTGGAACAATGTCCACGGCTCCAGGGCCGAAGACATCCAGCAGGACGAGGAGGGCGTGCGCATCATGCGCGTTTTGGGGCACAATATGGCCTGGCTCCTGCGCTGTATCGAGGCAGGCAAGGCCGCAGGCGTTCCGGAACCCCGCAAGGAGCCGCTTGCCAGAACGAATTTTATCCGCTAAGCACTGCACAAACTAACGCAGTGCAAGCTTGAAGGGAGTGCAGCATAAGATGTGTACCGCGATCACATACCAAACCAGACAGCTGTATTTTGGCCGGACGCTGGATTACGAATGCAGCTACGGCGAACAGGTGACAATCACGCCGCGAAATTACCCGTTCGACTTTCACCACGCAGGCCCGGTGCATACGCACTACGCCATAATCGGCATGGCCCATGTGGCGGGCGGCTACCCACTGTATTACGACGCCGTCAACGAAACCGGCCTGTGCATGGCGGGGCTGAATTTCGTCGGAAACGCCGTATACGCGCAGCCAGAGCCGGACAGGACGAACATTGCGCAGTTTGAGCTCATCCCGTGGCTGCTGGGCCGGTGCGCGTCGGTTCAACAGGCCCGGACAGAGCTTTCCCGGCTCAACCTGACCGGAACGCCGTTCAGCGCCGCTCTGCCCGCCGCGCAGCTGCATTGGCTGATTGCCGACGAAAGAGAAGCGGTCACGGTCGAATCGACCGCAGACGGCCTGCACGTCTATGAAAACCCTATCGGCGTTCTGACCAATAACCCGCCGTTCGGCGAGCAGCTGTTCAATCTGAACAACTATATGCACCTTTCGCCCCGACAGCCGGAAAACCGCTTTTCCCAAGCGCTCCCGCTGCGCCCATACAGCCGGGGCATGGGCGCGCTGGGCCTGCCGGGCGATCTGTCGTCCATGTCGCGCTTCGTCCGCGCCGCGTTTACAAAGCTGAACGCCGTCTCCGACGACACGGAGCAGGGGAGCGTCAGCCAGTTTTTCCACATCCTCGGCGCCGTGGAGCAGCAGCGCGGCTGCTGCGAGGTGGCAGACGGGCAGTACGAGCGCACGATCTATACCTCCTGCTGCAATGCACACAGCGGCGTCTATTATTATTCCACCTATGATAATCGCTGTCTGACAGCGGTCGATCTGCACCGGGAAAATCTCGACGGCAGCGCGCTTATCGCCTATCCGCTCATAACAGAGCAGCAGATCCTCTGGCAGAACCGCCGGTAAAACGCAAAAGCGGGAGAACGCACAGCTTTGTGTGTTCTCCCGTTGATTTATGCTTTATGGCAGTGCGCGGATCAGCCGAAGGAGGCGTCGAGCATATCCTTGATCTCGCCCGTCCAGTCCTCAACGGACGCGAACCAGCTGATCATTTCGTCGTACTGGTCGTCCGTCAGATCGTCGCGGGTGTTGAGAATGTCGCTGTAGCGCTGCAGCATAAGCCGCTTGGCGTGTCCATCGTCAGCGTCTTTACCGCGTACCTGTGCTGTGAGATTCTCAACTGGGTACGCGAGATCGTCAGTGCGCTGACGCACTCTGTTCTGGCGGGCGAGATCAGCTATGCGGTGCTGATCGTTCCGGTCTTTCTCCTGCTGCGCCTGGCCCTTCCGCTGAACGGGTAGCCGCGTCTGCTTGCCATGAAAAATGCACCGGTGCTTCTGCAGCGCACCGGTGCATTTTTTGCGATCCCATATACCACAGCCATGATTCTGTTTAGAAAATCCGGGAAGCGTACAGAATACGCGCAGGAGGTGTTTTCTACGGATCGGCATGAAATTAAAATTGGCGGTGCAACCTACTGCGTACAAAGAAGCTTTCGGGATCAGAGCAGCGCCGCAGAGATCATTGCAAAGAAAATCTTGGAATCGTCGAAAACCGACGGAAAAATTGACGTATCTGCGCCGGTAAGTTATAATATGAACGGGAAGTTGGTTCAAGGAGGCTAAACATGAGGACCAACGTATCAATTGTTGTTGCCGCATATGTGCGTCTTTCCGTGGATGAGGCCGGAAAGAGCGTATCCGGGAGCATTGAAAACCAGATCAGTCTGATTAAAGAGTATTGCGCGAAACGAGAACTGATCGTCGCGGCTGTCTTTCAGGATGACGGCTGGTCGGGCGGAAACTTTGAACGCCCCGGCTTCAAAAAGCTGCTGGAATTCCTGAGGAAGAAGAGCGCGAATACGGTCATTACCGTCGATCTTTCCAGACTTGGACGAAATATGCGCGAGGCAAGCTACTACGCCGAAGAATATTTTCCGGAGCACGGCATCCACTTCTTCACGATTTCCGACGGCTTTGATACGGCGCGTGAAAACGTCTTTGCACCGTTCCAGTTCGCCATGAACGAGGTCTACCTGCGTGACGGTTCACGCAAGGTCAAAAACGTTCTGAAAAACAAGCGTGAGAGCGGGCAATACTGTGCCTGTCCGCCGTATGGCTACAAAAAGAATCCGGACAATGTGCATCAGCTCATCCCGGATGAGGTGACCGCGCCGGTCGTGCAGAGAATTTTTGCCGCGGCGGCCTCCGGTGATTCCTCCCGGAAAATTGCGATGGAGCTGAACGCCGGCGGGATCATTCCGCCGCTCAAATATCGCGTCCTGTATCGCGATCATTTTGGCGACGAGGGCGCCAGCCACGCCTCTGATCTTTGGAATTATACGACGATCAAGCGGATCCTCAAGAATGAGGTCTATCTCGGGCATACGCTGCTTGGCAAAACGAGAAAGGCCAGCATCCGTTCCGAAAAGAAGCTCCCCGTCCCGCAGGAGGATTGGGCAGTCACGCGCGGCACGCATCTGCCGCTTGTTTCGCAGGAGACATTTGACGCTGCGGCGCTGAATCTCGGAAAGGGAACTCGGAATTATCAGAAATACGACCACGTGCGCAAAAGCATTTTCTCCGGCATTGCCGTCTGCGGACGCTGCGGGCATTCGCTCTGCTCCTGCGGAACGGTCTATAAGGGGGAACGCGAGAAATACTGGTACCTGTCCTGCACCAGACAGCGGCCCGACATTGCAGATCCCTGTGAGGGTGTCCGGATCCGCTACAGTGACCTTCTGGAGGTCGTGCGGCAGGATCTGAACGAGATCCTTGCCATGACCGATGAACAGATCGACCGGCTTGTCGGCGATGTTCTCCGGGAAACGCAAACGTCCGAGGCAGTCCAGGCCCGGCAGCTTCAGCAGGAGCGGGCTGCCGCCCGTCTGAAAACCATCGACAGGGTGATTACAAAGCTCTACATGGACAATGCGGAGGGACGACTGGAGGATGCCCGGCTATCCGATATGGTGTCGCAGCTTCAAACTGAGGGCGCGGGACTTCAAAGACTTCTGACAGCATTGGAACCGGACAAAACAGAAAACGCAGCGGAGGACTATCAGCGTTTTTTCGCCCTTGCACGGCGCTATACACACATTGAGAAGCTGGACAGAGAAACGCTGTCGCTGTTTGTTGAGTGCATTGAGATCGGACCGAAGGAATTGCCGCAGGGTATCCGGAAGTCCGTCCGCCGGGAGCAGCCGTTTTGCCAGAGCATCCGCATCTTTTACCGCTTCGTCGGCGAGCTGGCCCCAGCCCCCGTGCGAAGCTTCCCGCTGCTGTCTCTTATA
>ENA-OXXF01000218-OXXF01000218.1-human-gut-metagenome-genome-assembly--contig:-NODE-218-length-16920-cov-6.031011_pt1 | contig 16920 bp, 9 predicted proteins | sample MGYA00244696_ERZ652735 | MGnify/ENA primary metagenome ERZ652735 (study PRJEB26926, sample SAMN06164520) | human gut metagenome | biome: ENVO:00009003; feature: ENVO:2100002; material: ENVO:00002003...
TAAAAATAGTAAAGCTAAAGATTATAGATTTACTAGACTTGAAACTGAAACTAATAATTGGTTTAGGCAAGAACTTAATCGTTTAGGTGTTCTTAATAATAAATTTATACCTAAAGATTATATTGTTACAGATAGAAAATCTCGTTTAGAATTTCTTGCTGGTATTATTGATACTGATGGTTCATTTGATTCTCGTAAAGGTAATTTTGAAATAGCTCAAAAGAATCCTTATATTACTGCTGGTATTGTTTATATAGCTCGTAGTTGTGGTTTAAAAACTACAGTTACTGAAAGAGTTATTAAAGGTACTACTTATTATCGTATAATGATATTAAGTAATGCTTGGGAGATTCCTACTAAAATAACTCGTAAACAATGTAAAGAATATATAGCTTTACAAAAGAATCCTCTTGAATGTAGATTCGATGTTGAATCTATTGGTATTGATGATTATTATGGTTTTGAAGTTGATGGTGATCAGTTATGTCTTTTAGAAGATTTTACTATTGTACATAATTGTCCTAATCTCCAAAAAGCTCTTGACGTTACTTTATCTAATACAGAGTCTGGTGCTATATCTGTTGGTACTATTCGTGTTTATGGTACGGGTGGTACTAAAGGTGCTAACTGGGCTGCATTTAGTAAAGCCTTTTATAATCCCAAAATGAATAAGATGCTTTGCATGGAAAACGTTTGGGATATTAATAAACGTCATGAAGTATGTGGTTTCTTTTTTCCACAAGTATGGGATTGTGAACCTTATGTTGAACGTGGTAATTCAATTATATTCACTGCTTATGCTTGGGATAAACAAGATAAAGAGAATCACTTTCATAATAATGATAGTGAAACTCATATAATCTATAAAGCCCAACGTGCTAATACTCCTGCCGAAGCGTTCATTAATACAACAGAGAATATGTTCGCTTCTCCTGAACTTAATCTACATGTTTCAGATTTAATTAATGATAATGCTACTAGATTCTTTCAAGATGGTTGGATTGTCGTTAATGATTTAGGTAATTCTAATAAAGCTGAATTTATACCGAAAGCTGAATGTATTAAACGTGATATATTTGGTAAAGGTAGATTCCATGAGTTTGTTAATCAAGTTCCGCATGGTTCTCGTGATGATACTCACGGTTGCGTTAGAATGTACTATCGTCCGTTCTTAGTAAATGGTGAAGTGCCTAAAGATTTATATTTTGTTAGTGTGGATGCGTATAAGGTAGATAAGGCTCAAAAAGACGTAACAGATAAACATTCTCTTTATTCTGCACAAGTATGGATGCGTAGTAATACTATTACTCCATATCCAAATCAAAAACTGCTTGTATGCGAATATATAGGACGTTTGGACACAATGGAGCAAAATGATATAGTCACTATGGGTATGTGTCTTATGTATAATGCTGAATGTTGTCCGGAAGCTGGTACTGGTGAGACTGTTTCTAACTTTATTAAATATAAACTTAGACGTTACTTAATGCTTGACCCAACCAATGCCAATACTCGTAAATTGACTAATCCTAACAATAATGATTATGGTATTGTAATTGGTGATGGTGATAAGAAATATAATGGTCTTCGTATGCTAAAGGAGTTTATTTATGAACCTCTTTCATATACTGCTGATGGTAAACCTATTCGTAGACTTAAGTCTATTAGTAGTGTTCGATTGCTTCTAGAATGTCAGAGATTTACTGCTGAGGGTAACTTCGACCATATTAGTGCTGCTATTGTTGCTATGTATGTCTTTCTTGCAGATTCTTTAAATACTAAGCGTCTTGTTGAAGGTAATACAGAGAATAATGACAGACGTATTGCAAATCGTTTAAATCGTCGTTAAATGGATGCTTCTAAGATTCCTAATTCTTTAGAAAAGCCTGATGTCTTTGCTTCGGAAGCTACTAAGCGTGGAGCTGTTTGGACTAAGGCTATGTGTGATTGGGTTATTGCTACTGCTCATTCTAATAATGATAAAGCAGATATTAAAGCCTTTCTTGACGCTGCAAATGGAATTGTAGATGAATCTACTTACAAGTATGTAATGGCGACCTACAACTCCGTTAATGGTAGAAAAGAAGATTTGCCTGGTAAGATTAGAGATGTTGATTTTATTACTCCTATTAAAGAGAAATATATAGGAGAGTTCATTAACACCTATAATAACTACCAAGTTTATAATGCTGATATTGATGTTGTCACTAGACGTAACGCTGATCTTCGTGTTGCTCTTGATAGTCTTCTTCGTCAGCAATTTATAAACATCATGAATGCTAACGGTGTTCAAACCGGTGAGCCTTCTAAAGATCTTCCATCTGCTGAAGACTTTATGAAACAAGCTGCTAAGGATTGGATTGATGAAGAAGCTGATCGTGGTCAGAAAACTCTTAATCTTCTTAATTCCCTTATTAAAGCTAATGAGAAATATATTCAAGCTTTCTATTATTGGTTCTGTACTGAAAGTGTTTATTCTTATCGTGATGTAAGATACAATGATGTTATCTTTGAAATTATTTCTCCTCTTGAGTATTATCGAATTGATAGTGGTAATCTTTTTGTTGAAGATGATGATTATGGGATGCGAGAGTTTGATATTAACATCAATGATATAATTGGTGAATATCAAGAAGTTCTTTCTAAAAGAGATATTGCTTATATCAAAGATATAATTCATAATCATGAAAGTACGGGTGAATATACAGTTACTCCTGTTATGCTTCGTTCTCGTGAGATTGCTTTTAATCCTACGATTGATACGCAGAATGCTGCTCCGTACCACTCTTTGCCCTCTACTGGGGTCCTCAAAGCTCGTCATTGTGTTTTTAAGGTTCCTATGAAGCGTGGTGTTCTTACTTATACTAATGCTTATGGTGAGATTGAGCAAAAGATTGTTGATGAAGATTATGTCTTAGATACTACTCTTGGTGATATTGATATTGAATATACTTGGGTTCTTCAATGTTGGGAAGCTTATCGTTTTGGTGATAAAGATTGGGGTGTATATACTAAATCTCAACCTATCATTGTTCAACGTGAAGAAGTGAATAATCTTAATCATTGTAAATTACCTTATAATGGTTTAAGTCGTTTGATGCTTCTTAATAATCCTAAACCTATTCCTTATCGCTTATTACCTTATCTTGCTCTTTATCGTCTTTATACTTTAGTTGAGGAACGCACTATTAGTAAATTTCGATCATGGCTATTGATACCTGAAAGTTTCTTAGCTGATACTAAAGATATGACTATGGAAGAGCGTCTTGATGCAGCTAATCGAGATGGTACTCTTGTATTTGATGATAGTGAAATAGCTAAGCAACAAGCATCACTTCAAGCTATTAAAGAGATTGCTAATACTACAATGATTAATTATCTTACAACTATTAATCAGATTAAGCAGTCTATTAAGCAAGAAGCGTATGAACTTGCTAATATGAATGATCAGCGTGCAGGAGATATTCAAGCTCGTGCCGGTAAAGCTGTTACTGAGATGGGACTTAATCAGGCTCTAATGGGATCTGTGTGGTCACTTAAAATCTTTGATTGCTTCCGCTCTCGTGATATGATGGCTAATCTTGATGCTGCTAAAATTGCTTGGATTGATGGCTATGAAGGTTCTTATGTAGATCCTAATACCAATGAGATTGTTCAAATTCGTGTAAATGGTACTGACTTTGTTAATTCTAATTTAGGTATCTTTGTTGGTAACTCTGCTGAACTTAATGAACAAGTACGTAAGCTTGAGGAAATTGCTTTTGGTGCTGCTCAAAATGGAAATTACGATGTAGCTGCTGAGGCTGTTTGTAATCATAACATTGCTTCTTTACGCAAATATATTAAAGAAGCTGCCGAAGCTCAACGTCAATTTGAACTTCAAAAAGAAGAGATTCAAAAGAAGTGGGATGCTGAGATTGAACAAACTCGTGCTGCTAATGCGGAAGCTCAACGTAAATTTGAAGCTGAACAAGCTCAACTTGATCGCGATTCTAAGGAAGCTATTGCTGCTGATACTAATCTTACTAATATTATTATTACTGATGCTAAGCTTCAAGTAGATAAGAATGGTAATGATTATATTAGTGAAGATGAAGCTAATGGTAGTACTCTTGATGATTATCTTAAAATGACTAAGTTAAACTTAGATATTGATAGAGTTAATCTGGAACGTGCCAAGTTTGAGGAACAAAAGCGCATGAATCGTATTAACGCCAATAAGCCACGGAAGTCTTAATGTAGGCTCTTATTTTTGTTGAATTGAACAACTATATCGATTGAAATTTGGGTTCGCCAGAGGTCTTCATTTAAGCCTTAAAATGGTATAAATTAATTGGAATTTCAGAGAGCCGTGTGATAGGCGGTACTAATGCTGTTTCTAATAATATTTCTAATGCCATTTTTAATACATATATTATTATTACATTTGTCACTGTTATAACTTAATTTATAAAAGATAAAACATTATGCCAAATCCTATTGTTCCCGGTGGTGTTACTGATAGTAATATTACTAAAACTGCGGAAGAGATAGCTGCTGAACAAGCGGCTAAAGCTGCTAAAGAAGCAGAAGAAGCTGCTAAAGCAGAAGAAGAACGTAAGAAAGCAGAAGAAGAAGAAGCTAAACGTAAAGCTAAAGAAGAAGCTGTTAAAACTGCTACTCAAAAAACTGAAACTGAAACTGAAACTCCTACTAAGATTGTTCTTACTACCGATGACGGGGATGTTGAGTATGATCTTGATGCTGACGGTAATGCCGTTAAAGATGGAGAAATTGTTTACACTAAAGCTCAGTTAGATGAGTTTGCTGCTGCTGAAACTCAAGAGGAAACTATAGATGTTTCTGCTATTTCTGCTATTTCGGGGTTAACTCCGGTAAATACTGATGGTACTCCTAAGCAATACGAAATGACTGTTGAAGGTCTTGCTCAACGTGATGCTGATATTGCAGAGCTTGCTAAACGTCAAGCTGAAAGTGAAGCTATCAACAATTTCTTCCGTACTAATCCGGATATTTATCAAGCTGCTCTTTACAAACAAACGTATGGTTCTCTTGAGGGTTTTGCTAATCATGTTGATTGGACTACAATGACCCTTGAAGATAAATCAGATGATCAGTTAGAAGCTGTTATTCGTTCTGCTGAAAAACGTAAAGGTACTTCTGATGCTCAAATCGAACGTATTATTCGTTTTTCTAAAGCTGATAAAGTATTAGCTGAAACTGCTAAAGAGAGTCTTGATTATCTTGCCAATGCTCAGAAACGTGAGATTGAAGTTGCGAATGCTAGGCAAGAAGCCGAATATCAAGCTGCTCAAGAAGCTCTTGATAAAGCCTACGGTATTACCTATGATGAGAATGGTAAAGCTAAAGTGCTTAACGTTCCTGATTCTTTATACGATAAGATCGTTAATAAAGGTACTATCGGAGGTCTTGCAATTCCAACAGCAGGTGTTAAAAGAATTGTTAATGGTAACGAACAAATTCTTTCTCGTAAAGATATTGTTAAGTATCTGACAGCTCCTGTTGTTGAAGTTAATGGTGATTTCTATACGCAAGCTCAGAAAGATGTTTTTGATATGCTTGCTGATAATGAAACGTTCGCTATGGTAGCACTTCGTAACTTGTTAGGTGCTGATATTAGTCAGTTAGCTGCTGCATCTATACGACAAGAAGCTGTTCGTCGTTTGAACATTACTTCTAGTGGTAAACCTAAAGTTAAGGTATCCACTCAAGGTGGCGGTACTAAAGTTAATCCTAATAGACGTCCTATTGTTCCGGGTGGTATTATTGATTCAAATAAATAATTATCGTAACTATGCTTAGAGAAATTGGAAAAAAACAGTATTCCAAAGAGATTTACTCTGATGCCGATATGCTATTGAACTTTAATGTTCTTGGTGCTGTCGATTTGAATAAGTCTCTTACTTATCTTTGGGGTAGGAACAGTAATCAATTCCCTCTTCTTTCTCTTACAGAAGGTCAAGGGAATATCTCTCGTAAGAAACCTATTAATGCTGGTGATACTCAGTATAAGTGGAAGATTATGGGGAAACCTACTGTCACTTCCCCGATTGTGCGTTTGATTACGCCTACTCAAACCCCTGGTAAAGGGTTTATGTCTTTCAAAGCGGAGTTCCAAGATAACTGGATTCCTTATCAGTATTCTGCTATTACTCCTGACGGAAAGCACATGGTTCGTATGCAGACCGATGGTGAGCAGACTGCTTCCGGTGGATATATCTATGAAATGATTATCCTTGGTGGTAATCCTGATGAGTTTATTGATCTCAGCAATTTTGAGAGAGGTAAATATTGGGGTATGGGTGCTCCTACGATTGCCGGTGAATTATCTACTGGTTCTCGTTCTACTGCTGAATCTTGGAGTGAAATGACTAATCAATTTGGTTTCCATAGATTCTCCAAAATTATTACTGGTAACATTGCTAATATCGTAACCGAGTTTGAACTTGATTATGATGATGGTTCTAAAGGTACTCTTTGGATGCCTTATGAAATGCGTCAGTTCGAGTTCATGCGTAGACGTTTGTTAGAAGAGGATTTGTGGTTCTCTTCTTACAATCGTGATATTAATGGTGTTATTCATAACCAAGAAAAGCATTCAAATAAACCTATTCCTCGTGGTGCTGGTGTTCGTGATATTCTTATCGCATTCGGTAACTACTTCGAATACTCATTTATGACTATCGAGCTTATTGATATGATTCTTTCTCGTATCTTTGAAGTTCGTAACGATATTGATTTGAGTAACAAAAATATCGTTCTTTATACCGGTAAAGGTGGTTCTAAGATGTTCCAACAATGTATCAAGAATGAAGCTATTGGTAATGGTTACTTCGATAAACTTGGTGCAGAGGAGATTCAAAGTCGTGGTGGTATTTTGAGTTATGGTGCTTACTTTAATCAATATAAGCATTACTCTGGAGCTACCGTTTCAGTTAAAGTTGTTGACTTGTTCGATAGCGGTTCTCGTGCTGAGATGGATCGTAAGAACGGTCGTATGTATGGAGGTTTCCCTGTTACTTCATACACTATGGTATTCTTGGATCACTCTGTTGATAATACTTCAGGTGAACCTAATATCCAACTTGTTTGTGAAGAAGGTCGTGAATACTTATATGGTATTTACCAAGGTATTACTCCTCTTCCTAAAGAATGGGGTGCTTACAATAAGATGTTAAGTACACGTGAGGATATTGCTACCTATGAAGTTATATCTTCTCAAGGTATTAATATGCTTAATGGTACTACTTCTTTCTGGGCTGAAATGATTTTTGAATAAGCGTACATTACGATTATTGTAAAGTATAAACTTACTAAAGTATAAACTATATGATATACTCACGCAAAATAACCTTAGCTTTAAAGCTGAATCCGACTATGTTTCAAGTCGTGAATCAGAAAAGTATTGGTGCTTTCAATACTATTTTCGGTCCAAGCATTAAAGCAGTTCTTACTCTATCTAGTAAAACTGCTGAAATGGCTTCTATACTTCCTACGATCATTGGAGCTTCTGCTGATAGTCGCAATGTAAACTTTCAAGACCTCGTTTTAAAGCATCTTAAAAACTCAACTGTTGAAGTTCCCGCTCAAGGTTATGAGCTTGAAACTGGTTGGGAATTTTCTCTTAACGATCCTGTTAAACGTGATGCTATTCTTGATTGGGCTAAAAAGAACAGTATTAATACTGAGGTTACTCCGAATAAATTAGAGAAAGCTATCTTTGATGCTATGCTATTTGGTGAAGGTACTGCGGTTCATGAAGAGAATCTGTATATGTACATGACTCCTATTGAGCCACAAGATTATATTCTTTGGCGTCTTGCTCTACTTACTTCTACTGTTGCTAATAAACCGGAAGATGTTGAGAAATCTACTAATATTCGGTTTTACTTACATAGCATTGAAGATGTTAAGCGTATGAAAGATGCTAAGACTAAAGCTGTTGTTAATACTGCTACTAAGTTGGCTCAGTTGTTCACAGGTGATGAGTCTTCTTATAAACGTATTAGAAATATGCTTATCTGTAATGCTCCTGCCGATACTCTACAGATTATTAAAATGGAGCATGGAGATTTGCAGACAGCTGTAGCTGAACTTTCTCAAACGAATGCAGATGCGTTTATTTCTCTGTTTGATAATAAGAATGTAGAAGCAATGGCACAAGTCTATAAATTACTCGCTGCTCAAGTCATTACGAAAGACGGTGATAATTACTTTGATACTGTGCGTCCGGAAGTAGTTCTTGGTTCTTCCATTGAGGGGGTTATGGCTTTCTTAGCTGCTCCTGAAAATGTTGAATATAAAGCACAACTTTTCACTGCTTATAAAGCTTCGGTTATAAACTAATAAAATAGTGTCAGTATGTATAGTAGTTGTAAAGAAGCACATATTGCTGTAAACGATAAGATTCAGCAGATTAATGCCAATAGGCAAGAATCTATTCGTCCGCAGTATATTGATATTGCTCTTAATGAAGCTATTGACGTACTGCTTACGCAAAAGATTAAAGCCTTTGAAGAGACTGGTCGTTATTACGATGATTTGCAGGTGCTAAAGACTACATATAGAAGTCCTCTTTACCTTCTCGCAAATGAGGGTAATAGAGGCTTCGTTTTTTTACCTGCGAATTACCTGCATGGTGTCTCTTATGATGCAAGTGTTATATATGATAAGTTTAAACGTTATCGAGCAATTGAATCTGTTACTACTAGGATTTACGTTGTTAATATCAGTGAACTATTTAAAACTATTCCCGGTTATATAGAAGATTTCGTTATTCAAATTGGTAATGATACCGTTACGTTTCATTATCCTGCTAAGATCTATCGTAAAGAGGGTCTATTTGAATATATTAACTATATGCTCTCCATATTGCTGCGAAAAGGTTACAATGTGACTTATGAACGCTACAATAACGAGTATTACCCCGAATCACTAGTGTTTTACTTCGATACGCCACAGCTAATTGTAGTTGGAGATAAATATACTATTAAGTTAGTACAATTTGACTACAAGCGTTATTCGGGCTTATACGAGGTTATCACTTCTGATGGAGTGGTTACAAAAGTACAAAAGAGCAAACCTGCTGGTATGGATTTAGTTTCTGATGTTCAGCGTAGGGATATGCTTCAAACGTATCACAATCGTCTTAATAGACACATTCATCCTATATGTACGATAGAAAACAATAGGGTTTTAGTAGATATGGATGATACATTCGTGATTACTGATGTTGCTATTACATATCTTAGGCAACCTATTAGGTTTGATATTGTAACTGATACTGCTACTGAACTTCCGTTTAAAACCGAGATTATTAACCTTGCTACACAGAAGCTTCTTGGTAAACTTAAAGATGAAGGTTATCAAATTGCTATAAATGAAAGTAATTCTTTAAAATAAAACGTTACTATGAGAATTGTAAGTTACGGAAAAACATTTGTCGATAATGTTACTGTTGATACTAAGTTATCTAACGGTCAACTCGGCATTTGTACTGCTTATGGTACTGCTTTGCCTACTACTGGTAGACCTGAGCCGTTTGTAATTATGTTTGCAATTCCTACTAAGGACGGTGGATTTATGAATCAACGTGGAGTGGATATTAATCCTTTTAACTTCACTTATAACGTTCGTAAATATACGGAGAAAGATCAGAAAGAAACTATTATTCTTAAAGGTCTTACGAATCCGGCACTTAAGCCTGCTGAAGGTATTGTATATAATGCAGATGCTGAGTTCTGTGGTGCTATTGAAATTTGTTCTTCTGAGGAGTATCGTCATGGTCTGACGGTTAATCCTAATCCTCAGATTGTTCAAATACCTGTTCGGATTCATGCTACTGATACCGTTGATCGGTTGGTAGAGAAGATTAAGAAAAACCTTAGTCTTACCGCTTATAACAAAGAGTTGTTTGATATTACTATCGAGAAAGTTGATGGTGCTGTTCAGATAACTGTTGTTGCTAAAAAGCCTACCAAATTGACGATGAACGTATTCGGTATTCTTGCCGATCAAAAAGCCAATGGTACTATTACCGTTGAACATACAAAATTATCCGGTTTCTTAGCTGATGTTGCTCTTAGTGATGAAGACCTTCGTTATTCTCTGATTAACATGGGTTGGAATCCTCATGATGAGTGGCAGAAAGCTTGGGGTATTGGTGACCCGAAAGTTGGCTTTGATAAAGTCGCTTATCTTGTTATTTCTACGGCTGAGTTTAATCAATTCCCTGAGATTGCCGCTGATAACAATAGTCCTCGCAAATTCCAAATCATTGTTGGTACGGAAACTGTGATCGATGCTGTTGTAAATAAACTTGAAGCTATTAAGACTTTAGCTAAAGGTTCCGGCGATAATGCCGTTTCTCTGAATACTGCAACTGACTAAAGTTGCTCGGAAAACTACGCAGTGCTTAACGGTTCTGCGTAGTTATATTTGTTTAAACTTAATGCTATGGAATGTAATATTAAAATTGTCAAGTTAAAACAAGTTCTTCCTCTTGGTACATTTCCTAAGCGTGAGCATAACGTTCGATTCTTCTATCATCGTACTGATGGTTGTTACTATATGTATGATGAAAAAGGTTGCGAAATTAATCTAACTACTGATGGTAATATTATTGCTATTGATAGAGAGTTGATTGTTGGTAGTGAGTCTTTGACTGATGACACTCTTGTTTGCATTGGTCTTAAAGCTAATTATGTGCATCCTAGTCGTGGTATTAGAAATAATACTTGTGGTTGTCAAGATACATATATTCGTGCTTGGACTTACATCAAAGATCTTCAAGATTTTATGCAGTCTGGTCATATCGAACGTGATTACTATAGAGTTACTTTAGTTCCTTCTCCTGAAGAAGGTGGTATTGTTGGATGTAGTGGTTCTGCTATTGTTCCTGATGAAAACTCAGATGGCTTCCGTTTCCAATTTGAAGCTGGTAGTCGTGTTGAACTTTATGCTAAACCTGTTCAAGGTTATCACTTTAAAGGTTGGAAAGAGTTCCATACTAATGAGATTATGTCTATTAGTCCTAATTGGTCTTTTACTATTAAGAAAGATATGGATTTGATAGGCGTATTTGAAAAGGATGAAGCTCCTATTGAACAATTCTATATTAATGTCAATGCTGATCCGGCTAATGCAGGATATGTAGTTGGTGCCGGAACATTCCCAAAAGGTACAAGGCATTCTATAACAGCTGCGGCAATTCAAGGGTATCATTTTACTCATTGGACTGATAGTTTAAATCGTATTGTTTCTACTAATCTTCAATATGATCTTGTTGTTGAGAAAGATGAAACTTATACTGCACACTTCGAGCTTAATGCTCCTGTTATTGAGGAGTACAATGTAACTATTATAACTAATCCTGCTGATAAAGGTTCAGTTAGCGGTGGCGGTACTTATAAGTCCGGTCAAACTGCAATAATTGTTCCTAGTCCGGTTGAGGGTTGGGCTGTTGATACAGTTACTGCTTCTGGTGGTAATCTTGTAGATAATGGTAATGGTACATATAGCATCGTTGTTACACGAGATCTTACGATTACGGTAAACTTTAAAGAAACTATTCGTTATTTCACGTTTAGTATCGTGGCAGATGCGAATGGTTTAGTTCGATATAAAGATATTAATGATGCTTGGTCTCAATGGGCAGAAAGACACGAAGTTACTGCTCCGGAAAAGACTATTGTCACTATCGCTGGTAAAGCTAACGGAGGTTATGAATTTGAAAAGTGGGTAACTCCTACTGGTGCTAATCTTCCTAATAATGAAAACAATATCATTGTTGAAGAAGGTCTGCATCGCAAAGTTTATACTGCCTATTTCAAGGAAACTTACATTCCACCTAAAACTCATATTGTTAATATCACTGCTGGTTCTAATGGTAAATGCAAATATAAGATTGGCTCTGGTGAATATTCAGAAGCTGCATCTTCGCATTTTAACATTAGTATTACTGATGGTGAGACAATTGAAGTATTAGGTGTTCCTAATAGTGGTTATTCTTTTGAACAATGGAATATTGGTGGAACTATTTCTAACTCTAATCCTTATTCAAAGGTTATCACTGAGAATGTAGATTTCTCTTGTACGTTCGTAGAGATTCCACCGGAAGAAGTTACTATTACGGTAGGTTCTGATGGAACTAATGAAACTCGCTATCGTATAGGTGATGGTTCTTGGTCTAATTGGTCTACTTCCGAACATACGTTTAAAACTGTTGTAGGTTCGATTTATTTAGTTGAAGCTCGTGCAGTCGGTAACTACAAGTTCAGAGAGTGGAATACAAGTGGTGCAAAGGTTTCAAATAATCCTGCAACATTCACTGCTAAAACCGGAACAAATGCAACACATATTGCTACGTTCGACCAAGTAATTATGCGAACGCTAACTCTTACTGCTGGAACGGGTGGTAAATGTCGTGCAAAGATCAATGGAAGTTGGAGCGACTATTATAGTGGCACAAAGACTTACTCTAATATTGTTGACGGAACTATCGTTTCTGTAGAAGTATTAGCAAATAGCGGCTATCATTTTAAGGAATGGACTGATTCGGGTGCGCCCTCGACTACTTCACGTGATATTGTCATGAATGACTCTAAATCTATTGAAGCTCGTTTTGAGGTTGATGCCCCTGATAAATTCCAAGTCACCTATGAAGCTATTCCTAACGGAAGTGCTACAATGGAAGGTGCTGGTACTTATGATGATGGTGATACTTGTAAGATTAAAGTTAATGTAAGTCCGGGTTATACTTTGAATAAAGTGCTTGTTGATGGTGTTAAAATCACTCTTAACGGTAATAATCAGTATAGCTTTGTGGTTGAGAAAAACATTAAGGTTACTATTGAATGCGATCTTATTCCTGAACCCACACAGTATACACTTACAGTTAAAACCGAAGATGAAGGTGTAGCTCAAGGTGGTGTTGGTATCAATAAAGAATCTAATTTAGGAGTTGAAACTGCTGAATTTGAGGATGGTACTGTTGCTACTATTCATGCTACAGCTGCTGAAGGTTATAGCTTTGGTGGTTGGTGGAAAGATGGAGTTAAAGTTTCTGATGATGTAACTCTAAGTGTTACTGTTGATGCTAATAAGACTTATATTGCTAAGTTTACTCAAGATCCATATCTCGAATTAGATAAGACTTCTCTTATTTTCGAGGCTGCTGGTGGAACTCAAACTGTTAATGTTACTTCTAACGTCGAATGGACGGTTTCATAATTAGGGGGGGGGTATTAAGATGGCTATCGCTTCTTGGCTTACCCCTGCCGCTAAGAGTGGTACGGGTAATAAAACGGTTGGTTTAACTGCGAGTAAGAATACCGGTGCAAGCAGAACAACTATTGTTACTGTTTCAGTTAGCGGTATTACGAAAACTATTAATTGTACTCAAACGGAAGCTGATAAGTTTACTATTAAGATTTCAGCTTTAACTACTAATAATTCAGGAACTACTATTACAAATGTTGGTGATTGTTCTATTGGTTCATCTGCTACAGGTGGAGTTAAAGAAGGAACTTATTATCGTGATACTAGGGTCACATTAACTGCTAAAGCTGCTCCAACTGGGTATGATTTTGTTGGTTGGTATGAAGGTTCTAATCTTGTTTCTACAAGTCTTTCTTTTGCTGTTACTTTAACGGCTAATAGAACTCTTGTTGCTAAATATAAGATTAAGAACTACACTGTTAATGCAACTTCTGAGGATATAAATAAAGGTACTGTAAGTCCTGCTGGTCAAACTGTAGAACACGGTGCTAATGCTACTGTAGTTGCAACTCCTAAGGCTGCTTATAATTTTGCTGGTTGGTACAATGGAACAACTAAAGTATCTAGCAATGCTTCATATACATTTGCTGTTACTGCCAATATCAGCTTAACTGCTAAGTTTACAATTAAGACTTTCACAACTACTACCGCTAATTCAACTGGTGGTACAGCGAGCGTTAATAAGTCTAGTGTAGAATATGGTGGTTCTGCTATTTGGACAGCTACTCCAAGTACTGGCTATAACTTTAGCAAGTGGTCTAATGGCTCTACTGCTAATCCTCTGACAGTTTCTAATATTACTGCCAATACTCATATTACTCCGGTATTTGTTCTCAAGTCATATACTGTAACTTGGAATCCTAATGGTGGTTCTGTAAGTCCTACGTCAACTACTAAGACTCATGGTTCTACTTTAGGCACATTACCTACTCCGACAAGAGCTGCTGATGTTCAATATACTTATACATTTAAGGGTTGGTTTACAGCTGCAACCGGTGGTACTCAAGTATCTGCATCTACTACTGTAACAAAAAACGTTACTTATTATGCTCAGTGGACTGCTACTCCTAGAAGTTACACTGCAACATTCAATGGTAACGGTGGTGGTACTCCTAGCCCATCAACTATTACTAAAACGTATGGTTCAGAATTAGGTACTCTTCCGACTTGTTCTAGGACAGGTTATACATTCCTCGGTTGGTACACAGCATCTAGTGGTGGTACGAAAATTTCATCTACTACTAAGATAACTGGTAATGTTACTTACTATGCTGTATGGTCTATTAATAGTTATACTTTAACCTATAATGTTAATGGTGGTAATACAGTAAGTCCTGCTTCTAAGAGCGTTCAATATGGAAGTGCTTATGGTACTTTGCCGACGCCTACTAAGAATTCGGATGTTGAATTTACCTATGCATTTGCAGGTTGGTACACTGCTGCTAGTGGTGGAACGCAAGTTACTGCTAATACGACAATGGGTGCAGGTAATACTACAATATATGCACATTGGACTGCAACTAGACGGAGTTATACAATAGGTTATCAAACAACATACGGATCTTTGAATAGGACTAGTCAATCTGTTGCTTATGGGTCTAAAGGCTCTTGTACTTTGACTATGCCTTCAAATGCTGCTCAGTACACTTATACTTTCCAAGGTTGGTATACTGCTGCTAACGGTGGTGGAACTAAGGTTGGTTCTTCATTAACTTTAGAAACGCCGAGTGTAACAGGTGCTGCTACTTATTATGCTTATGTGACCAGAGCTGTTAATAGGTACACTTTTACATTTAACGCTAATGGTGGTAGTACTCCTTCTTCTTCATCTATAACTAAAGATTATAATGAAGCTATTGGAACGTTACCTACTTGTTCAAGAGCTGCGGATAATACTTATACGTATGCGTTCGCAGGTTGGTTCGATACTTCTGCTATTAGCGGTGGTACTCAATTAACTACAACAACTAAGGTTACTTCTAATAAGACTTGGTACGCTAGATGGACTGCAACTTATAAGAACTATACAGTTACTTGGAATGGTAATGGTGGTACTCCTAGTAAGTCTAGTAGTTCATTCCATTACAATAATGCTTTAGGAACTCTTCCTACTGCTACAAGAACTGGATATACTTTTAAGGGATGGTCTACGTCAGCTAGTGGTTCTGTTAATGTAAGCACAACTACCAAAGTTACTGGTAATGTTACTTACTATGCTGTATGGCAAATTAACAGTTATACACTGACTGTAACTGCGGGTGCAGGTGGTACTGTTAGTGGAAGTGGTACTTACAATTATGGTGCAACTGTTACATTAAAGGCTACACCGTCTGCCGGTTATCACTTTGTTAAATGGAGTGATGGTAATACGAATGCTAGCAGAACTGTTACTGTTACTGGAAATGCTACTTACACTGCAACGTTTGAACGAGATCCTTATTTGAATCTTGATAAAACTAGTCTAACGTTTGAAGCTGCTGGTGGTACACAAACTGTCAAAGTAACTTCTAATGTTAATTGGACTGTTTCTTAAACTTTTAAATGTTCCGCTACGCTTTGCAGACCCCAGTAGGGGAATAGCTTGTGGGGCGTGCGGAACTTCAAACTTTTTTACGAATAATTAAATTTTTATCATTATGATTGGAGATTCTGCTTTGAATGAAAGAGCAACTGCTGTTGAAATTGGGGGTTTAGTTGATGGAGTTGGTGCACCTGTTATGCGCGCCGGATATGCTTTGAAAGCTAAACCGAGTTGGATCACTTTAAGTGCTGTTGAGGGAAATGGTAACTCTCAAGTAGATGTTACTGCTCCGGTTTATAAAGGTCGTAACGGACGTTCTGGTTTGATTACCGTTACTGTTGAAGAGTTAACTGAAGACGTTACTTTGCAGCAAGAAGGTTCTACGATTTGGGATGTTACTACTCAATCGTTGGCTTTCGTTAAAACGGGTGAAGCTAAGAAGTTCACTGGTAACTCCAACTTAGCTTCTATCACGTTTGCTGTTAATTCTGACGCTTCTTCTTGGTTGACTGCCGGTAAATTGGTCGTAAATAAGAAAGAATATAATTCTGGTGCTGAGATTGAAGGTGATCCGGGAGCAGATAATGTTTACGCTTTCGAAATTACGTTTACCGCTGCTGCTAACCCGACGGTTAACACTCGTACCGGTAATATTACCGTAAATGGTCAGAAATATACTGTAACTCAAGCCGCCGGTGATGCTACTCTGTCTGTATCTCCGACTGCATTGACTTTCGCTGCTGCGGGAGAAACTAAACAGATTACGATTACTACGAATACCGCTTGGACTATTTCGTAAGTCGTCTGTTGATTTGATTATTGGTCTGATAGGTGCTAAGGTGCCTATTAGACCTTTTGTCGTATAAACAAATATCTAAAGATATGATTAAAAAAAACATTTACCATCACACCTGAATCAGGAAGTAATAACGGTAGTATAAGTATTTAAGTTTAAGAGATATGCTAATGATTATGCTTCTGTTCCTTTGTTTGTGAAAATGATGAGACAAAAATCCGAGCCTAATGTTAGTGATACTTGTAATCTTGTAATCTGTCTCTTATACACATCTCCGAGCCCACGAGACACTGAGCGATCTCGT
>ENA-OXXF01000287-OXXF01000287.1-human-gut-metagenome-genome-assembly--contig:-NODE-287-length-15025-cov-5.529659_pt1 | contig 15025 bp, 9 predicted proteins | sample MGYA00244696_ERZ652735 | MGnify/ENA primary metagenome ERZ652735 (study PRJEB26926, sample SAMN06164520) | human gut metagenome | biome: ENVO:00009003; feature: ENVO:2100002; material: ENVO:00002003...
CCCTTTTTTTCCGCCCATTTGCAATAATCCTTCCGAAAGCGCGTTTCTCCCATTTTGAGGATGTGAGCGGTGTGATGATACCGCAGGACAAAGTCCGAAAGCTTGTGCCGTCCGGCATGGTCGCTCATGAGCTCCTGCATACCGGGCAAAACCTGGTCACAGAGGGCGTTAAAATCGACCTTCGCTTTGATCAGGAGGGAGGTCATCTGGTAGTATTGCCGCGCCAGGAGCTGAAGCTCCCGATATGTATTTTCTGGCAGTCTGGTCGGTTGAAGCTCCTGCCAATAGGCCAGGCCGTACAAAGCGATCTGCATGGCGTCGATTTGATCGGTCTTCACCCTGCGGATGCTTTGTGAGCAAAACCGCTTCATCCGCAGCGAGTTGACAACGGAGACGAATATTCCGTTCTCCAACAATGCGGCCACCACCGGGCAATGGTAGCTGCCGGTGCTTTCCAGAACGACACGAACCTCTTCGCCGCTGCCGCGCAGCAGCGAAACCAGCTCCGACATCCCTTCCCTCGTGTGCTGAACTTCAAACGGAGTGTACACGATTTCTCCTCCCGGCTTCATTCCGCACACGGTACTTTTTCCTTTGGACACATCGATCCCGATACTGAGCATGGGCATTCCTTCTTTCCTGATAAAATATTGCAATGCTTCCGCACCGGCTTATTACGATTCAAATTGGTTCGTGACGCGCACGCGGCATAGCCGGAGCAACCTGCTCAATCGAATCTTTATAACAAGAGGACGGAGGACTGTTTACAGCCCGAGCGCTTGGCTCACCAAAGAAACCGTCCATCCATTGCCCTCCCATTATAACAAAAATAAGCATAGCCTCCGAGGCTTCATTTGCGCTTCGGGTGCTATGCTTATTTTGTACCAATAAAGAAACAGCCCCCTGCCGGGGGCTGTTTTCTGCTTTCGCTGTGTCTTCGCCGGGAGCAGACAGAGAAAAAGACCGGCGAGAGCCGGTCTTTTCTTTCTGCGTATCATTCTCTCCGCAGGGCTTCGATGGGGTTCAGCTTCGATGCCTTCATGGCCGGCACCAGGCCGAACACCACGCCGATGACCATGGAGAAGGCCACCGCGATGATGCACGCCGGTACGCTGATGGCCACCGGTGTTCCCATGATGTGGGACATCATCTCCGCCAGGCCGATGCCCGTGGCCACGCCCAGTATGCCGCCCATGCTGGTCAGCACCGCCGCCTCCGTCAGGAACTGCCAGAGGATGCGGCTCTGCTGCGCGCCGATGGCGATCTTCAATCCGATCTCGCGGGTGCGCTCTGTCACGGACACCAGCATGATGTTCATCACGCCGATGCCGCCCACCACCAGAGAGATGGCGGCGATCCAGATCAGCTGCTTGTTGGTGGACTCCGACAGGCTTTGCAGGTCGCTGGCCTGCTGGAGGAGATCCTTGGACTCGTACTTGTACTTCGTGGTCCGGATGGCGTTCTCATTCAGGTACTTGGCCACATTGTCGCCGGCGGCGGTCATGTCGTTGGTGCTGGTGGCCCGCACCGCCGCGTACTGGGGTTCATCATACCGGTACGGCACCGACCAGCACACGTCCGGGATGAAAATGGTCCCCGCTGTGCTGCCCGCGTACATCTGATAATCCTTAAAGCTGTTGATCACCGGTCCGCTGCTGGACCGGGAGGACACCACACCCACCACGGTGAACGGCATCCCGTTGATCTCGATGGTGCCGCCGATGGGGTTCTCGCCCTGGAACAGCGACTTTGCCGACTTCGCGTCGATCAGCGCCACATTCCGCCGGTTCTCATAGTCCGCCGCCGTGAAGGAGCGTCCGTAGTTCACCGCGTAGTCCACGGCCGTCAGATAGTGGTCGTCCACGCCGTACAGCGAACCGCTGAACGCTGTATTGCCCACGTATACGTTGTCGCACCAATCCCGGGAGTAGTACATACTCACCAGCGACACGCTGCCCAGCTTCTCCATCTCATCCCGCATCTCCCGGGTCACTGGGTCGATACCCTCCGGCAGCGCCGAGTAGTTCAGGTCGAAATAGTTTTGGCTGTCCGTGGCGCCGATGGTCACCCGCACCACGTTGTTGCCCGCGCCGATCAGGTTCTGCTTGATCTGCTCGTTGGTGCCCTGAATGGTGGACACGATGGTGATGATCGCGGCGATACCGATAATAATGCCCAGCATGGTCAGAAACGACCGCAGCTTGTGGCTCCACACGCCCTGAAAGGCGAGATTTATATTTTCCAACATATGGTTATCCCGCCTCCTTTATATGCCGTAGTTGTACAGCTGGTCGGTCGTGGCCTCCTGGGTGTGGGCACCCTCCACCACGTCGCGTCCATAGGGGAACGCCACATAGTCGTCGATGGTCAGCCCGCCCCGTATCTGGGTGTAGCTGCCCCACAGATCCCGGCCGGTCTGTACCCACCGCTGCTCCAGTCTGCCGTCCTCGCCCCGGGCCATCACATAGCTCTTGCCGTTGTCGGTCCGGATGAACATACTCTGCAGATACAGTGAGCTGCCGCTTTCTTCCGCGCTGGTGTCCTTCTGGTACTGTATATCCACATAGTCATTGGGCTGCAAATTCGCGTCCTCGGTGACAAACACCTTGAAGGGGTAGTAGGACACGTTACTGTTGCCGTCGCCCCAGTTGTTGCCGTTGCTGGTGGGATAGTCGTCGATGGAAACGATGGTGCCCTCGCAGGCCGCTCCGGTCATCCAGCTGCTGATGGATACGCTGTCGCCCACCTGCACGCTGCCCAGATCCATCTCGCTGAGGGTGCCGGTGACGTAATATCCGCCGCCGCCGGACAGCTCCACCACGGCCTCGCTGTTGTTATAGGCCTCGTCCGGGTCCCGCACGGTCTTCACCGTGCCGTCGAACTCCGCGTACACGTTGCCGTCGCCCAGCTCCGCCAGCTTCTTGTCCAGCTTCAGCTTCGCCACCTTCAGGTTGACCTCCTGCTCCTTTACCGCCTGAGCCTTCTCCAGAATGGCCTTGTTCAGATCCAGCTGGGTCATGGAGGACTCCAGCAGCTCCTGCACCTGGGCGATCTTCCGCTGCAGCTTCTCGATCTCGGCCTTCTTGTCGCCGTAATCCGGCGCGCCGTCGGTGAACTCTTTGAAGCCGTTGTTCCACGGCTTGACGGTCACAGATACCAGCTTTTTGGCCGTTGTGCCGCCGCCTTCGCCGCCGGTCTCGCCGCCGCTGGGCACATCCTCCGTCACCGCCGTCAGGATATAGCCCTCGTTGCCCATCACAGCTCCGCCCAGCTTGTTGCCCGCACGGGTGACAAACACCAGATACAGCGTGCCGTCCGTCTTGCCCAGACTGCTGAAAATGCGCATCAGGTCAGCCTGCGACAGCGCGAAGCTGCCGTCGCTGTCCGTCGTGCGGTAGTAGTAGATGGCATTGTCCTTGTCGTTGCCGCTGCCGGTGCCCAGCTTCATGTCGTCGGTAATGATGATCTGCTTCAGATCCACCACGTCCGTGTTATCGTCCGGGCTTTTCGTGGCGTCCTCAATAAGCTTGTTCAGCTCCTTTTCCAGCTTATCATACTCCGCCTGCAGCGTCTCCTTGTTCTTCGCCTTCTTCAGCAGCTCCAGCTCGTTTTTCATGACCTCCAGGTTCTCCGTCTGCCGGTCATAGTCGATCTTGGCGCGCTCCACGGTGGCCTGTGTCAGGGTGGAGTCATAGCTCACCAGCACCGTGCCCTTCTTGACGCTGTCGCCCTCCTTGACCCACACCTTCTTCACCGTCTGGCTCTGGGAGATGTAGATCTTCTGCAATTTGTCCGTGGTCACCATGCCGCTGGTGTTGGAGGTGTCCCCCCAGTAGTCGGTCATGGCGCACTCGTTGACGGCGTATACGTTCACGTCGCCCCGCTGGGCGTTCCGGGCGATGGTCAGTCCGCCCCACACCGCGCCGCACACGCCCACCACGCAGGCGGCGGCGATAATGCCCTTTTTCAGCTTCTTGCTCATGCGGGGCTTCTCGCCGTCGGGGCGCTTTTCGCCGATATGCAGCTTTTCCCGCAGCGTCAGCTTCTCACTCATAGTCGTCACCTCCCGACAGTACGCCGTCCCGTATGGTCATGACCTTGGCGGCGTGGTTGGCGATGGAATGGTCGTGGGTGATCATGATGATGGTGGAGCCGCCGTCGTGCAGCTGCTGAAACAGCTCCATCACCGCCGCGCCGCTGGCACTGTCCAGCGCACCGGTGGGCTCGTCGGCCAGCAGCAGCTTCGGCTTGCCCACGATGGCCCGTGCGATAGCCACCCGCTGGCACTGTCCGCCGGACAGCTGGTCCGGCCGGTGGTCCACCCGGTCGGAAAGCCCCACCGTCTCCAGCGCGGCCCGGGCGCGCTCCAGCCGTTCCGCCTTCTTCACCCCGCCGTACAGCAGGGGCAGCGCCACGTTTTCCAGCGCCGTCAGCTTCGGCAGCAGATTAAAGCTCTGGAACACGAAGCCCAGCTCCTTGTTCCGCACCTCCGCCAGCTGCTTGTTGTTGCAGGTGGTCACGTCCCGCCCACCCAGCAGATAGCTGCCGCTGGTGGGCACGTCCAGACACCCGATCAGGTTCATCAGCGTGGTCTTGCCGCTGCCGGAGGGACCCATGATAGCCAGGTATTCCCCCTCCTCCACGTCAAGGTTCACGTTTTTCAGGATATGTGCCACGGACTTTCCCATGGGGTAGTCCTTGCATATATCGCGCATTTCCAAAATCATGCTCAGCCCTCCATCGGCGGAATGACCGCTGGCGCGGAGGCGGCCTCGCCGCCGGGAATCACGGCTGCGGTGCTGCCGTCGTCCGTGACGGTGTCGTTCTCAGCGGGCATATCGCCGCCGTCCATGCCGTCCATGGGCACGTTTTCGTCGATTTTTTCACCGCCGCCCTCGGGGTATACCTCGCCGCCGCTGGCGCTGGGGTCAAAGGTGGCGTCGTCATAGGTGATGCACGTCATGCCCGCCTTCAGGCTGTCGTCGGGATAGGCGATGTAGTCCTCCGCCGTCAGGCCGTTCGTCACGGGATAGGTGTCCGTCTCCGTGTTGTACTCTCCCAGGGTGATGCTCCGCTTTTCCAGCTTGCCCTTGCTGTTCTGAGCCCACACCCAGGGCTTGCCCTCGGCGTCGTTGATGAAGTAGCTGGGCAGGTTGATCAGGCTTTCGTCCTGGGTGTCCTCCTGACCGTAGTCCGGCTCTATGTACACGTGCTGGCCCATCAGCAGGCCCTCGCCGTCGCCCTCCAGCGTCACATAGAAGGGGTACTTGCTGGACATGGCCGTGTCGCTGTCGCCGTAGTCGCTGCGGCTCTGCTGGGCGTTGTTCCAGTCGATGGAGCTGATGCTGCCCTTCCACGTCTGGTCGCTGACCCGGGAACGGATGACAACCGCCGTGCCCTCGGTCAGCACGCTGGCGTTGTTTTCATTCACATAGCCCTTGATGCGGAAGCCGCCCGTCTCCACGATGGTCATGAACGGCAGGGCGTTGCCGGAGTTGTCCGTGCCGCCGTCCGGGTTCAGGGACTGCACCTCGCCGTCCACCGGGGACTTGACGGTGCTGTCGGCGGTGTTGGCCTTCAGCTTCTCAATGTCCTTTTTCTTGGTGGCGATGTTGGCCTTCGTCTCCAGCACCTTCACGTTCTGCTCCCGCAGATCCAGGGCGTACTGCCGCTTGGTGGCGTCGTCATAGGTGCTGTCCATCAGCTTCTGTATACGCTCCAGCTCCGCCTGCTGGTCCTCCAGCGTGGCGTTCAGCTGCTCCAGCTCCAGCTGGGCCATCTCCAGGTCGGTGCGGATCTGGCTGAGGTCATAGGTCAGCAGCACGTCGCCCTTTTTCACGCTGTCGCCCACCTTCACCTTGATGGTGTCGATGGTCATGGCGTCGTTTTTCTTGATGGTCGTCTCGCCCAGCGGGCTGACGATGCCTGCGAACCGGTCCGCCAGACCTACGGACCCCAGTCCGCAGATCATAGACACCGACTGCACGGAGGCCTCGCCCTCCGCTGCGCCGCAGCCGGACACACAGCCCAGCAGCATCACCAGCGCCAGTACAAAAGCCGCTTTTTTCATGTCGTGTTCTCCTTTTTCCTTCCCGCGCGCCCGCGGGATGATTTTCCTATTTACTTAGACGGCAGAAATTGTCATTCCGTTCCGCCGCTGCCCCCAACAATATCATATCATGCGCCTGCCCCCCAAAATGTGAATAAATCGTGAACACACGCTTAAGACCTTACTAAGGTTCCGTATCAAAACGGTGGCAAAACGCCCCGCGGAATATTGACAGCGTGCGGGGGAGTGTCCTATTATTATGGTGTGCCGTGTCCATCCCGGACATCTTACCGGTGTACGGGCGCCTTTCGGCGGACACGGCCCGCGTACGATACCACCGGCAGGAGGTTTTGCCATGAACAAAAAACGTATCCGCCAGATGGACCTGGCCCTGCGCCGCCGCCTTTCCGACCGTCCCGCCGCGGACTATTTTGCCCCCGGGGACGCCCTGCTCCGCACCCTCGAGACCGAGGGCTATATGCAGCGCTTCGCCGGGCTGTTCAGCGGCGCGCGCCTCCGCTGCGCCGACGTGCTGGCCCTCTGCCGCCCGGAGCTGGAGACGCTGTGCCCCGGCGAACCGTCCGAGGGCTGGCTGGCCTATGCCTACGACTATGCCCGCCGCCTGCTCTACCCGGAAAAGACCGATGCGGAGCCCTTCGCCCCCGGTGCGGTGTTCCTGCTGTCGGTGCTGCAGGTGCTGTTTGCCGCCGAGGCGGAGCTGCTGCCCCACGACCCGGCCTGGACCTTCGATTTCCTGACCGATGATGAGCTGGCCGGCAGTCCCTGTGCCCCGTCCTATCAGCGCTTCCTGCGCCTGTGGAGGCGGGAGTTCGTCTATGAGCTGATGCGTTTGGGACTGGAGGTCACGCCCTACCGCACCCTTGAGCATATCGCCGGTGTCCACCACCTCGCCGTCACCGCCGCCCGCGCCCTGCGGAAAAGCGGCGTGGCCGTGGACGTGGCCCTGGTCTCCGGCGCCGCCGCCGGCCATGACCTGGGCAAGTTCGGCTGCCGCCCCGGCGAGCGCGTGCCCTATCTGCACTATTTCTACACCGACCAGTGGTTCCGCCGCCGCCGGATGACCGATATCGGCCACGTGGCCGCCAACCACTCCGTCTGGGACCTGGAGCCCGACTACCTCTCCGTGGAGGCGCTGCTGCTGATCTACGCCGACTTCCGCGTCAAGCAGCTCCACGATGCGCAGGGCCGGGAGATCACACGTATCTCCACCCTGGCTCAGGCCTTTCAGGTGATCCTGGATAAGCTGGATGACGTGGACGGCGAGAAGCAGAAGCGCTATACCCGGGTCTACGCCCGGCTGGAGGACTTTGAGCAGTTCATGGTCAGCTGCGGCGTGGATGTCACCATGTCCGGCGGCGATACGCCCCCGCTGCCGGAGAAGCACACCGCCCTTATGACCGACGACGAGGCCCTCCGCGCCCTGACGCTCCGCTGCGTGGGCCACAATATGGAGCTGATGCATCGCCTCACCGATCAGCGCAGCTTCGCCCGTCTGCTGGAGGAGGCCCGCGGCGAGACGGATTGGCGCCGTCTCCGCGCCTATCTGGCGGTGATGGAGTCCTACTCCCTCTATCTGCATATCCCACAGAAGGTCCAGACCCTGACGTTCCTCTACGAGCTGCTGATGCACCGCGAGGGCGATATCCGCCGTCAGGCGGCGGCGCTGCTGGGCGAGATCATCGCCGGCTTCCACGCCGGCTACGCCAAGGAGCGCCCCGCCGACATCCGCCCGGACCCCCGGGCCATCACCGACGTGGACCAGTGGAGGCTCTATCTGGACAAGATACTGTATCCCGACCATAAGCTCATGCCCCAGCACCGCCGCTGGATCGGCTATACCCTGAAATTCGCCGTCGGCTCCCTGCTGAGCCACTGCCCCGGCCGGGAGGAGCGCTTCCTGGCCCCGGTGTTCGCCTACTACCGCAGGCCGGAGGATCTGGACGACTACACCGCCTTCCAGCTGCTGGATACCGCCGCCGCCCTGCCGGATACGGCCTATACGGCCAGCCGCGCCCGGCAGATGACGGACTTTGCCGCCGCCCTGTCCCTGCGTAAGGACCTGACCATCCGCATGGCCGCCGTGCTGCTGCTGGACCGTCTCGCCCGCCTGTACCCGGAGGACGGCCGCGCGCTGGAGGCCGTGACCGCCGTCCCCGACGGCGACAGCGGCACCCTGCGCTATCTCAAGCAGGATGTGCTCTCTCAGGGCGCGCCCCTTCTTCTGCCGGAGGACGTGGTCTCCGAGATCTTCCTGGACAACCTGAAGACTGCCACGCCGTGGATCACCAAGCAGGGCAACCTGCGCCTGCTGACGGACTTTGCCCGCAGCGGCAAAAGCCCCGCCCTCCATATCGCCACCCACCTGTCCAATCTCATCAAGGTCAGCGACCGCGTCACCGTCCGCCACAGCGCCGGCAACGCCCTGCTGGCCCTGGCGCCCCGCCTGACGGCCGACCAGCGCAACGAGGTGGCGGTGGAGCTGTGCCGCGGCCTGGAGCTGGGCCAGCAGGAGTTCACCAAGTATATCCCCGATTACCTGGGCCGTTTTGCCCTGTGGCTGCCCCCGGCGGAGCTGGATGAGGTGCTGGATGACCTTCGCGTGAACCTCAGCTCCTCCGACAGCCGCGTTACCGCCTCCGTGCTGGATACCGTGGGTGTCATCTATGAGGCGTACGATGCCTATCGCTCCCGCTTCCCGGAGACGGACGACGCCTACCGCCGCCGCCGTGAACGGCTGCTGGGCCTGCTGATGCGGGGCCTCAGCGGCATTGACGGCGCCACCCGGCAGGAGGCCCTGTTCGTGTTGGGCCGCCGGGTCTTCGGCTCCGGAGAGCTGGGCCGCCACGAAAAGCGCCGCGCCTTTATGCTCACCCAGCGCAAGCTGCTCTCCGCCCAGGACGAATTCCCCGGCGAGGGTCTGACGTTCTACTACCGGGCCGCCATGCTGGGCAAGCTCTACCGCTTCATCACCGAGGAGCGCCTGTTCCACAGGGGCTTTGACTTCGGCGCGCCCCGCCCCGTGGCCTTCTTCCCCGGCACCTTCGACCCCTTCACCCTGTCCCACAAGGGCATCGTCCGGGCCATCCGCGACCAGGGCTTCGAGGTCCTGCTGGCCATTGACGAGTTCTCCTGGTCCAAAAAGACCCAGCCCTACCGCCTGCGCCGGCGCATCGCCGCCATGGCCGTGGCCGACGTGTTCCACGTCAGCATTTTCCCGGAGGACTTCCCGGTGAACATCGCCAACCCGGAGAACCTCCACGAGCTGCGCGCCGCCTTCCCGGGCCGCAGCGTGTCCATCGTGGTGGGCAGCGACGTGGTGCTCCACGCCTCGTCCTACAAAAAGTCCGTCACGCCGGACTCCATCCACACCTTCGACCACGTGGTCTTCCGCCGCACCGAGCCGGACGCCGAGCCGGCGGATTACAGCTGCATCACCGGCAAGGTGCTGGAGCTGACGCTCCCACCCCAGCTGGAGGAGATCAGCTCCACCCGCATCCGCGAGGCGGTGGATGCCAACCGCGACATCTCCAACCTCATCGATCCCACGGTGCAGGAGTTCATCTATCGCCGCGGCCTGTACCTCCGCGAGCCCCAGGACAAGCCCGTTCTCCGCACCGAGGACCTGAGCTTCCTGCCCGCCTCGCCGGAGACGGCGGAGAAATTCCTCCGCACCATGCTCTCCGTGCCCACCGCCGCGGCGCTGCGGACGCAGATCGAGAGCCGCGGCGACGACGTGATGGTCTGCCGGGACACCGACGGCACCATTCTGGGCGCGGCCAGCTACGCCTGCCTGGACTCCGCCCGCCTCTTCGCCCGCCTGGGCGACCCGGCCCTCTCCGGTCTGGTCCGCCAGAACGCCGGCGGCCGCACCCTGCTCATCAGCGGGCTGTTCGTGCCCCGGGGCGAGCGCCAGAGCGACCTCTGCCAGCTGCTCATCACCGAGGTGCTGACCCTGGCCCTCAGCCGTGAGTTCACCTATGCCCTCTACCTTCCCCTGGAGGGCGCCGTCTCCGGCTACGGCCGCCAGCTGCTGACGCTCCAGGGCTTCGTCCCGGCTGGTGACAGCACGGACGCCCTGGCCGTGGATATGCGCTGCCCCATCGTCCTCAGCCGCAACGTGGACACCGCGGTGAAGGCGCCCTTCAGCTCCTCGCCCCGGGTGCTTGCCGCCATCGCCGCCGCCCACCGCCGCCTGCAGGCGGCGCTGACAAAGCTGCAGCCCGGATCTCTGGTGCTCAGCCTGTCCGCCGGCGTCATCTACCACCGGCTGCTCCAGCGTATCACCGGCCGCAACGGCGTCCCCGTGGAGCCCACCACGCCCCGCGTCCTCGGCCCGGACATCTGCGTCCCCTACGGCAAGATCCTCCGCGGCGTGGCCGTGCCCAACACCGTCACCAAGACCCTGCGTACCGACAAGGTCTACGAGCCGGACCTCAGCACCTATTCCATCGAAGCCTACCCGGACTACTCTCCCCTGCCCGACCAGGTCCGCACCATCCACGCCTTTGCCCGCCCCGTCATTCTCGTGGACGATATGCTCCACGACGGCAAGCGCATCCGCCGCCTGGCCCCGCTGCTCGCCGAGACGAACACCCCCGTGGACCAGGTGCTGGTGGGCTACCTCACCGGCATGGGCCGCGACCTCATGGAGCAGCTGGGCTACGACGTGGACGCCATCTACTACCTGCCCAACCTGCGCCTGCGCTTCGTCGAGTCCACGCTCTATCCCTTCATCGGCGGCGACACCGTCCGCCGCAGCGAGGCCCTGCCCGGCGGCCTTCAGCCCGCCGTCAACCGCATCCTGCCCTACGCCGCCCCCGAGTACACCGGCATGGACGACGAGACCGCCTGGGAGCTCTCCCTCTGCTGCCTTGAGAATGCCCGCGATATCCTCCTGGCCCTTGAAACGGAATTCCGTTCCCTCTACGCCCGCAACCTCACCCTCAGCCGTCTCGGCGAAGCGGTCATCCTGCCCCTCTGTCCCGACAAGGGCGGCTGCATGACCTACGATCTCTCCCGCGCCGCCAGCACGTATCTTGAGGGAGATATAGAGCTCCTGAAACGTATGCGTCCTGCGAGATAATGCACCGTCTTTTCCGCCCTGCCATCGTCAAATCTCCTCGACGTACACACGGTACGCCTTCGTCGGTTTGCCATCGGCAGGACGCAAAATCCGGCACATTCTCTATTCCTCAAGGGGGGCCTGCGCCTCCGCGCCTCGTCTTGACACAAAATCTGAACCTTTATCAAGGCTATGCGGCGCCGCCTCGTCATCGGCAGGACACAGGATCCGGCACATTCTCTGCTCCTCAGGGGGCCTGCCGTGGCGTGAAATTTGCGCGTCAGCACCCCGCCGGAGGCAAAAAGATAGAAACAGGAGAAGCTACTATGATCGATCTCAACGATACCAACCTGCCGCGCATCCCGTCTAAGTGCCGCGTCACCCTGCTGGCTCTGGGCGATGTGGGCAGCACGCTGCTGACGGGCCTGCGGCTCATGGGCGGCGACGTGATAGGCTCCGTCGGCATCTGCGACGTGCGCCCCGGCGTCTCCGAGCGCTGGGAGTTCGAGCTGAACCAGATACAGTCCCCGGACGGTGCGGCGCTGCCCCCGGTGGACATCATCGCGCCGGAGCAGCTGTTCGACGGCGACGTGTTCCTGTTCTGCGCCTCCCGGATGATCCCGGATACCTCCGTTACGGCGGGGGATGTCCGCATGGCCCAGTACGGCCTGAACCGGGAGCTGGTGTCCATCTACGCCCGCGTGGCCCGGGACAGGCGGTACAGGGGCCTGTTCTGCGTGGTCAGCGATCCGGTGGACCCCCTCTGCCGTGCCGTCCTGCGTGAAAGCGGCCTGTCCCCGGCCCAGGTCCGGGGCTTCGGTCTGGGCGTTATGCACGCCCGCGCCCTGTACTACGCCCGGAGGGACCCTCGCTTCGCGTCCTACCTTACCGAGGGCCGCGCCTTCGGCCCCCACGGCGAGGACCTGGTGCTGGCCAACTCCATTGCGCACTACGACGACGCCCTCTCCCGTGAGTTGACGGAGAAGGTGGCCCACGCCAATCTGGAGATGCGTAAGCTGGGCTACAAGCCCTATGTGGCCCCGGCCCTGTCCTCCGGCGCGCTGAGCCTGCTGGCCCTGCTGCGGGGGCAGTGGCATTATTCCTCCGTCTACGACGGCCAGGTGTTCATGGGATGCCGCAATCGTCTGACCCCCGCCGGCATCGAGACGGAGCCGCTGACCCTGCCGCCCGCCCTGCAAAAGCGTATCGACGACACCCGCGCCAAGCTGAACGCCATAGAATAACGGAGGTATCCGCCATGCTCACCGTTCTGCTCCCCGAAAACGACCACAGCCCCGCCCTGCGGGACCTGCTGGCGCCCCTGCTGCCTCCGGGCAGCGATATCCGCGACCCCGATGACGGGCTGGAGGACCTGGCCGGCCGCCGTCTGCTGTTCGCCGTGGCGCTGGACGAGGGCGGCTGCAATATGGCCTATTACCGTATGCTCTCCCGCCTGCGCCGCAGCACAGACCTGCTCTCCGACAGTATCGGCGCGTGCATCGTCACCGGCGTGGGCGAGTTCTACACCAAGGACGTGGCCCGGGACATGGTCTTCGCCGCCAACCAGGCGGGCTGCGGCTTCCTCGGCCGCCCGCTGGTGGAGGCCACCGGTTCCCTGCGGAATTTCCGCACCCAGGCCCAGATCGGCGGTACCGATGAGGTCACGGCCTTCCATGCCGCCGTGGCGGAGCTGCTCTCCCGCCTGAACGGCTGGGAAAAGCCCGCCCCCATCCGCCATGTGCTGGCTCTCCACGCCTCCCAGCGCGCCACGTCCAACACCCTTGCCCTGTGGGAGCTGGTGAAGGCCGGTCTTCCGTCGGACCTCGGCGTGCAGGAGATCTGCCTCCGCAACGGCACCATGGCCGACTGCAACGGGTGCAGCTATACCGCCTGTCTCCACTTCGGCGAGCAGGGCGGCTGCTTCTATGGCGGCCCCATGGTGGACGAGGTCTATCCCGCCGTGCGGAAATGCGACGCCCTGGTCATGCTCTGCGCCAACTATAACGACGCCCTGGCTGCCAATCTGACCGCCTGTGTCAACCGGCTCACGGCCCTGTTCCGCCAGACCCGTATGTATGACAAGCGGATCTTCGGCCTGATCGTCTCCGGCTACTCCGGCGGCGACCTGCTGGCCCGCCAGCTGATCTCCGCCCTGAATATGAACAAGTCCTTCTACCTTCCGCCCCGCTTCTCCCTGCTGGAAACGGCCAATGAGCGCGGCAGCCTTGTGAAGCTGCCGGGCATCGAGGCGCAGGCGGCGGCCTTCGCCCGGCACATCGCGGAGAGCTGAATAACCCCGCCGCAAACCGGGGAAAATACTTCCATCAATCAAAAGGAGGTGTGTTCCATGCAGGCAATGGTGTTGGAGAAGGCGTGCATCCAGTGCGGACTGTGCGCAGGGCTGTGCCCGGAGGTGTTTGCGCTGAACAGCGGCGAGCCCGCCCGGGTGACGGTGGACCCTATCCCGGACGCGCAGAAGATCGGCGTGCAGGAGGCGGCGGACAGCTGTCCCGTGGCCGCCATTCAGGTAACGGCGTAAAAATCCCCGGAAATGCCGCAAAAACCACTTTACAACGGTGATTTTCTGTGGTATCATCTCAAAGTACGCGCTAAGCGCGTCCGACCCCTGCCTTAGCCCTGCGGAGCGTTCCATCTCTCCCACGGCCCAGGCTGCGGGCGTATTTCAAGAAAGGTGGAAACACGACTATGATGCTGAAAGACCAGAAGACCTCTATCATCGAGGCCAATCGTACCCACGAGACCGACACCGGCTCCCCCGAGGTCCAGGTGGCCATTCTCACCGAGCGTATCAACCAGCTGACCGCGCACCTGAAGGTCCATCCCCATGACTTCCACAGCCGCCGCGGTATGCAGATGATGATCGGTAAGCGCCGTCGTCTGCTGGACTACCTGGCCAAGAAGGACATCGAGCGTTATCGTGCCCTGATCGCCAAGCTGGGTCTGCGTAAGTAAGTTGAAACAGGGTGATGTGCGCTTGCGCATCACCCTTCTTTCACATTCTGCGCCGTGTACAAATTGACCATTAGCAGTTGAAAATGCGCCGAAATTCAGGGTTTCGGAGCGTTTTCAAGTGCTAACGGCGATAGGTCGCGGGCAGAATGCCATTTCACAAAAAAGGAGAAACGATATGTCAACGATCATCACCAAGCGCCAGTTCCCCCACTACCACAAGTACACCATGGACCTGGCCGGCCGTCCCCTGACGCTGGAGGTCGGCAAGCTGGCTGAGCTGGCCAACGCCGCCGTCATGGTGGGCTACGGCGACACCCGCGTGCTCGTCTGCGCCACCGCTTCCGCCCGTCCCCGCGACGGCATCGACTTCTTCCCCCTCTCCGTTGACTTTGAGGAGAAGCTCTACTCTGTCGGCCGTATCCCCGGCTCGTTCAACCGCCGCGAGGGTCGTCCCGGCGAAAAGGGCATCCTGACGAGCCGCGTCATCGACCGCCCCATCCGTCCCCTGTTCCCCTATGACTTCCGCAACGACGTTTCCATCATGGCGACGGTCATGAGCGTCGATCACGACTGCTCTCCCGAGATCGCGGCCCTGATCGGCACCTCCGCTGCCCTCGCTATCTCCGATATTCCCTGGAATGGCCCTGTCGGCGCGCTCAAGGTCGGCCTTGTGAACGGCGAACTCGTGCTCAACCCCAACTCCGAGCAGCGCAAGGTCTCCGACCTTGACGTCACCGTCGTTTCCACCGGCAAGAAGGTCGTTATGATCGAGGCCGGCGCGAACGAGGTCGACAACGACACCATGTATAAGGCCATCGAGCTTGCCCACAACGAGAACCAGAAGCAGGTCGAGCTCATCAACCGCATGGTCGCCGAGATCGGCAAGCCCAAGTTCGACTATCCGCACGCAAGCTTCAACC
>ENA-OXXF01000302-OXXF01000302.1-human-gut-metagenome-genome-assembly--contig:-NODE-302-length-14698-cov-4.880421_pt1 | contig 14698 bp, 14 predicted proteins | sample MGYA00244696_ERZ652735 | MGnify/ENA primary metagenome ERZ652735 (study PRJEB26926, sample SAMN06164520) | human gut metagenome | biome: ENVO:00009003; feature: ENVO:2100002; material: ENVO:00002003...
CCGTGACCGACATCCTGGAGGCCCTCGACAAGCGGGGCCTCGACCCGCGCGAGCAGCTGCACGTTTTCTCGTTCGCGCCCGACATCCATACGATCGACGACCTGCGCGAGGGGATGCGCCTGCCGGGAATCGTCACCAATATCACGGCTTTCGGCGCCTTTGTCGACATCGGCATCAAGCAGGACGGTCTGGTACACGTTTCGCAGCTTGCCGACCGCTATGTGGCGTCGCCCGCCGAGGTTGTGCGCCTCGGCCAGCAGGTCGAGGTGCGCGTCGTGGGGATCGACCTCGCGCGGGGCCGCATCGCCCTCACGATGCGCCGCGGCGAGGCTCCGGCAAAAGAATCGAAACAATAAGGAGAGAACTATGGAACGCAACTTCCGGATGATCCGGGTCATCTTGCTGGCGCTGCTGCTGTGTGCGGCTGCCGGCCTTCGGGCGCAGCAGCGCGTCGCGGGGTATCCCGTCAGCGGGCGGGTGATCGACCGCCTGACGCGCGAGCCGGTACCCTATGCCGCCGTGGTGGTCGCGGGGCAGGAGCAGCGCGGCGCCTCGACCGACTCGCTCGGGCGCTTCCGCATCGAGCGCGTGCAGCCGGGTATCTCGCGCCTGCAGGTCTCGTCGATGGGCTACCGCACAACCCTCACGCCCGAGTACCTCGTCTCGGCCTCGACACCCTTCATCGAGATCGAGATCGACGAGGATGCCGCGCAGCTTGAGGCCGTCACGGTGCGGCCGACCCCCTTCCGCACCTCGGTCGAGGTGCCCGTGGGGATGCAGGTGATCGGCGTGCGCGAGATCGAGAAGAGCCCCGGCGCCAACCGCGACGTCTCGCGCATCGTCCGCTCCTACCCGGGGGTCGCCTTCTCGCCCGTGGGCTACCGCAACGACCTCATCGTGCGCGGCGGCGGTCCGTCGGAGAACAAGTTCTACATGGACGGCATCGAGATTCCGAACATCAACCACTTCGCCACGCAGGGCGCCACGGGCGGTCCGGTGAGCATCGTCAACGCCGACCTCGTGCGCGAGATCAATTTCTACACGGGGGCCTTCCCGGCCGACCGCTCCGGGGCGTTGAGCTCCGTGCTGGACTTCAGCCTGCGTGACGGCGACCCCGAGAAGCAGAACTTCAAGGCGACGCTCGGCGCCTCGGAGGTGGGCGTGAGCGGCAACGGCCACATCGGGCGCAGGACCACCTACCTCTTCTCGCTCCGGCAGTCCTACCTGCAACTGCTCTTCAAGATGCTGGGGCTGCCCTTCCTGCCGAACTACATCGACGGGCAGGTGAAGGTCAAGACCCGCCTCTCGGAGCACGACGAGGTGACGTTCCATGCGCTGGCGGGCTTCGACAACATGCGGCTGAACGTCGACGAGGAGGGCGAGGAGGCGGAGTATCTGCTGAGCTACCTGCCCCGCATCCGGCAGGAGACCTTCACCGTCGGAGCGTCGTGGCGCCACTACGCCGGGCGGCACGTGCAGACCCTCTCGCTGAGCCACAACTACCTGAACAACCGCAACCTCAAATACCGCAACAACGACGCCTCGACCGAGGAGAACCTCATCCTGCGGCTGCGGGGCGTGGAGCAGAAGAGCGCGTTGCGCTTCGAGAACCGCACCTATGCCGGGCGGTGGACGCTGCGCGAGGGGGCCGAGCTCACGTGGACGCACTATGCGAACGACACGCGCCAGCGGCTCTACACCGACGAGGCGCTCCTCTCGGATTACTCCACGCGGCTGGGCATCGTCGGCTGGGGCCTCTTCGCCGGGGCGGACTACGCCTCGACCGACAAGCGCTTCACCGCCTCGGCCGGCCTGCGCGCCGACGGCTGCGACTACTCGGCCCGCATGGCGCGGCCGTGGCACCAGCTCTCGCCCCGGGCGTCGGTGCGCTACTCGTTCAACGAGAACTGGTCGGTGAGCGGCAGCGCGGGGCTCTACTGGCAGCTGCCGCCGCTGACGGCCCTCGGGTTCAAGCAGGAGGGGCAGCTGGTCAACGAGTCGCTCCGCTACCTGCATGTCTGGCAGTTCGGGGCCGGGGGCGAATGGCGGCTGCGCGACCGGCTGGCCGTCTCGCTCACGGGATTCTACAAACTCTACGGCGACGTGCCGACGTCGGTTGCCGACGGCATTCCGCTCCTGTGCAAGGGCAACGACTACGGCGTGGTGGGCAACGAGCTGCTCGTCCCGACGGCCGAGGGGCGGGCCTATGGCGTGGAGGCGCTGGCCCGCTGGCAGGTGCCCGGGCGGCTCAACATTGTGGGATCGGTGACGCTCTACCGCAGCGAATACCGCGCCGACCGCTCGGCGCCGTACCTCCCCTCGGCGTGGGACAACCGCTTCGTCGTGAACGTCAGCGGCACCTGGGACCTGCCCCGCAGCTGGAGCGTCGGCATGCGCCTGAGCGCCGTGGGCGGCTCGCCCTACACGCCCTACGACGAGGAGAAGTCGTCGCTCGTCGAGGCGTGGGATGCGCAGGGACGCCCCTATTACGACTATACGCGGTACAACGCCCGGCGGCTGGATGCCTTTGCGCAGCTCGACGTGCGGGTCGACAAGACCTTCTACTTCCGGCGGTGCATGCTCGGCTTCTACATCGACCTGCAGAATGTCACCGTGAGCAAGCTCCGCCAGCCGGATGTCCTCATGTCGACGGGCGTCGTCGAGAACCCCGAAGCACCCCTTGCCGAGCAGCGCTACCGCATGAAGCGCATCGCGCAGGTGAGCGGCACGCTGCTGCCCACGCTCGGCATCACGGTGGAGTTCTGACCGGCGGCATCGGGGCGGTTGCGGTCCGGGGGCTGCCCTTGCCGGGACCGTTCCGGGAACGGTCTGCGAACGGTCCGGCGCGTCGTCGGGTGCGGACAAAAAAACAGCAGGGAGTCTCGCGACTGCCTGCTGTCCCCGGAGGTTGCCCTCCTAAACTACTAACCCAAACTTAAATAAATGAAGAAACCTCACTGCGGTTGCTGTGCCGCAGTTGCTTTCTCAAGGGACAAAATGCATGCCACGACAAAGCCCGCGATCACCGTGATCGCGGGCTTTGTCCGTTTGTGCCGGAAAGCGGGCCGGGCGGGGTATTTTCCCGTGAAGAAGCATCCCGCCGCGGAGCCCCCCGTTACTTTTTTACCTTTCACCTTTCACCTTTTCCGAACACGCCGGTGTAGGTCGAGGGCGAGAGGGCGCGCAGCTCGGCCTTCACCGCCTCGGAGACGTTGAGCGTCTCGATGAACGCCGCGATCGCCTCGTGCGTGATGTGGGTGTTGGTGCGCGTCAGGGCCTTCAGCGCCTCGTAGGGCTTCGGGTAGCCCTCGCGCCGCAGGATCGTCTGGATGCCCTCGGCCACGACGGCCCAGTTCTGCTCCAGGTCGCGTTCGAGTGCCTCGCGGTGGAGGATCACCTTGTTCAGCCCCTTCAGGAGCGAGCGCAGCGCAATGACCGAATGGGCCATCGGCACGCCGATGTTGCGCAGCACGGTCGAGTCCGTAAGGTCGCGCTGCAGGCGCGAGACGGGCAGCTTACGCGAGAGGTGCTCGTAAATGGCGTTGGCGATGCCGAGGTTGCCTTCGGCGTTCTCGAAGTCGATCGGGTTGACCTTGTGCGGCATGGCGCTCGAACCGACCTCCCCGGCCTTGATCTGCTGCTTGAAGTACTCCTCGGAGATGTACATCCACATGTCGCGCGCGAGGTCGATCAGGATCGTGTCGATGCGCTTGAGGTTGTCGAAGATCGCCGCGAGGTTGTCGTAGTGCTCGATCTGCGTCGTGTACTGGGAGCGGCTCAGGCCGAGCTTCTCGCCCACGAAGCGGTTGGCGAAGGCCACCCAGTCGATCGCGGGGTAGGCCGCGTGGTGGGCGTTGAAGTTGCCCGTCGCCCCGCCGAACTTCGCCGGCACGGCGATGTCGTGCAGCATCGAGAGCTGCTTCTCGAGCCGCTCGACGTAGACCATGAACTCCTTGCCGAGCATCGTGGGCGAGGCAGGCTGTCCGTGCGTGCGGGCCAGCATCGGGATGTCGCGCCACTCCCCGGCCAGCGACGCCAGCTTGTCGCGCACCTCCTCGACGAGCGGGTAGTAGACCCCCGAGAGGGCCTCCTTGAGCGAGAGCGGGATGGCCGTGTTGTTGATGTCCTGCGACGTGAGGCCGAAGTGCACGAACTCCTTGTAGCGTCCGAGGCCCAGCGCCTCCATCTTCTCCTTGAGGATGTATTCGACGGCCTTGACGTCGTGGTTCGTCACCGATTCGATCTCCTTGACGCGCTCGGCGTCGGATGGCGAGAACTCCTCGTAGAGCGACCGCAGGGCGTGCAGCGCCGCGGGGTCGATGCCCGCAAGCTGCGGCAGCGGCAGCTCCGCCAGGGCGATGAAGTACTCCACCTCGACGCGGATGCGGTAGCGGATAAGTGCCTGTTCCGAGAAATAGTCGGCCAATTTCTCCGTGACCTTGCGGTAGCGGCCGTCGACGGGCGAGATGGCGGTCAGTGTGTTGAGCATGTTGTCCTGTGTTTTTTGTATTGCCATGGTACGGATCCGCCCGGCGCGGCACCTCTCGGCGGGGCGGGCGGTGTGCTTTTGCGGTTCAAATTTACGACAATTAATCGAATTACGCATATTTTTCCTACCTTTGTAAGGTTCAAATACAGAAAACGAACGATTCAGATGAAATTCCTTACAGCCATCATAGACGCTTTGGCAGGCTTCGTGCAGCGCAATCCGCTCACGGTACTCATCATTGTGTTCCTGCCGCTGGTAGCTCCCGCGCTACTCAAGGGCGTCGCCGCCTTTATCCTCTACTTCCTGCTGGGGATTGTGGTCTTCGCACTGGTCATGGGCCTGTGGCTGCATTGGCGCATCGAAAAGGCCCGCCGCCGCATGATGGAGGAGCGCTTCGACGAACAGTTCCGAGGCGGCACGCCCTTCGGTTCCGCGGACCCCTTCGGAGGTGCCGCCCGCGGCGGGGATGCCTTCGGCGGCCGCCGTGCGCGGAATCCGCGCGAAGGGGAGGTGAAGATCTACGTGACCTCCGAGGCTCCCGAGAAGCGCGTGGCGCACGGAGTCGGCGATTACGTCGACTTCGAGGAGACGAAGACCGACGATAAAAAGAGATAGTCATGCTGAAGGCATTTTCACTCATCGGCCGCTACTTCATCCTGATGGGAAAGGTCTTTTCCCGTCCGGAGAAGGCCTCGATCTACCGCCGGCGCATCATCTACGAGATGGAGGCGCTCGGCATCGACTCGATCGGCCTGACGGCCCTCATCTCGGTCTTCATCGGCGCGGTCATCACCCTGCAGATGTGCATCAACCTCGACTCGCCGTTCATCCCCCGCTCGCTCGTCGGCTACGCCACGCGCGAGACGATGATCCTGGAGTTCTCGTCGGCGGTCGTGGCGCTGATCCTCGCCGGAAAGGTCGGGTCGAGCATCGCCTCCGAGATCGGCACCATGCGCATCACCGAGCAGATCGACGCCCTCGAGATCATGGGCGTCAACTCGGCGTCGTACCTCATCCTGCCGAAGATCGTCGCCGCGATGATCTTCTTTCCGTTTCTGACGATCCTCTCGATCCTGATCGGCATCCTCGGCGGGTGGCTCATCGCCGCTGCGACGGGCATCATGATCCCGGCGCAGTACGTCGACGGCCTGCTCATGGACTTCCGCCCCTATTCGATCACCTACACGCTCATCAAGACCGTCTTCTTCGCCTACATCATCACCTCGATCTCGGCCTTCTACGGCTACAACGCCCGCGGCAACTCGCTCGAGGTGGGCGCCGCATCGACGCGCGCCGTGGTGGTGAGCTGCGTGGTGATCCTGCTCTTCGACCTCATCCTGACTCAAGTGCTGCTGATATGATACGTGCCGAACACATCGTCAAGTCGTTCGACGGCCGGGTCGTGCTCGACGACATCTCGATCGAGTTCGAGACCGGCAAGACGAACCTCATCATCGGACGCAGCGGCTCGGGCAAGACCGTGCTGCTCAAGACGCTCGTCGGGCTGCACGAACCCGACTCGGGCGACGTGTGGTACGACGACGTGAATTTCACGGCGCTGGGCTTCCGCGAGCGCAAGGCCATCCGCAAGGACATCGGCATGATCTTCCAGGGCGGGGCGCTGCTCGACTCCTCGACTGTCGAGGAGAATGTCAAGCTGCCGCTCGACCTCTTCACCTCGCAGAGCGAGGCCGAAAAGATGGAGCGCGTGAACTTCTGCCTGCAGCGCGTGCGGCTCGAGGACGCCAACCGCCTCTACCCGGCCGAGCTGTCGGGCGGCATGATCAAGCGCGTGGCCATCGCGCGGGCCATCGTGCTCAATCCGCGCTACCTGTTCTGCGACGAACCCAACTCGGGCCTCGATCCGCAGACCTCGATCGTCATCGACAACCTGATCCACGAAATCACGCAGGAGTACAACATCACGACGATCGTCAACACGCACGACATGAACTCCGTGATGGAGATCGGCGAGAAGATCGTCTACATCCACGACGGCCGCAAGTGGTGGGAGGGGACCAAGGAGAGCATCCTCCACGCCGAGAACCGCGAGCTGAACGACTTTGTCTTCGCCTCGGCGATGGCCAAGCGCGCCAAGGGGATCAAATGACCGAAAGCAGGCGGAGCAGCTGCTCCGTGCAGGCCCGGTCGGCAGGCTCGTGGCGGGTTCCCGGCAGCCGGAAGATTTTTCCGGCCTCCGACAAAACATTTTGCCGGTTTTTGCGTATAATATAAATGACGGGGCTCCCGTGCGGCGTGCCTGTGCGGGTGCGGGCAGGGGAGCTGCGAGGAGTGCGGATCGAAGAGCTTCCGGGCAAGGCCGAAGTGCTGCGGGGAGTGTGAACGGAATAGTTGTGGGAGCGCGGGCCGAGGAGCAGCAAGGAGTGCGGACCGAAGAGCTGCCGGTATGGCTCGGGAACCCGTTGCAAGGGGTGTCGGCGCGCGGCCGCGGCACGGTGAAAATCGCACGAAATTTGCAGCGCGCAGGGGTACTGAAAAAATTTTAATAATTTATTTGCGTAAACAACGGAAAGTATGTACTTTTGTGCTGTGAAAAAAATAACGCAATTTTTTACCAACAAATAATTCGTTAATATTATGGCAACTATCAAAATTGGTATCAACGGTTTCGGCCGTATCGGCCGTCTGGTGTTCCGTGCCGCCTGCACGAATGAAAACATCGAGGTCGTAGGCATCAACGACCTGGTTTCCGTGGACTACATGGCTTACATGCTCAAGTACGACACGATGCACGGCAAGTTCCAGGGCACGATCGACTTCGACCTGGAGAAGAACCAGCTGATCGTGAACGGCAAGGCCATCCGCGTAACCGCCGAGAAGGATCCCGCCAACCTGAAGTGGAACGAGGTCGGCGCAGAGTACGTCGTCGAGTCGACGGGTCTCTTCCTGACCAAGGAGAAGGCGCAGGCCCACATCGCCGCAGGTGCCAAGTATGTTGTTATGTCGGCTCCCTCGAAGGACGACACGCCGATGTTCGTATGCGGTGTCAACACCGACACCTACGCCGGCCAGACGATCGTATCGAACGCTTCGTGCACCACGAACTGCCTCGCCCCGATCGCCAAGGTCCTCAACGACAAGTTCGGTATCACGGACGGTCTGATGACCACCGTTCACTCGACCACCGCAACGCAGAAGACCGTTGACGGTCCCTCGATGAAGGACTGGCGTGGCGGCCGTGCCGCTTCGGGCAACATCATCCCCTCGTCGACGGGTGCCGCCAAGGCCGTAGGCAAGGTGATCCCCTCGCTCAACGGCAAGCTGACGGGTATGTCGATGCGTGTGCCGACCCTCGACGTATCGGTTGTCGACCTGACCGTCAACCTGGCAAAGCCTGCCAAGTACGATGAGATCTGCGCTGCCATGAAGGAGGCTTCGGAGGGCGAGCTCAAGGGTATCCTGGGCTACACCGAGGAGGCTGTCGTTTCGTCGGACTTCCTGGGCGATCCCCGCACGTCGATCTTCGACAAGGCTGCCGGTATCGCACTGACCGACACCTTCGTAAAGGTTGTTTCGTGGTACGACAACGAGTGGGGCTACTCGAACAAGGTCCTCATGCTCATCGAGAAGATGGCCGCTTACAACAACAAGAAGTAATCGACATCCTGCGATGTTACGGCGGTTCGGAACTTCGGTTCCGGACCGCTTTTTTTTATGTGAAAGGTAAAAGGTGAAAGGTGAGGCGGAGTGGAACAGCTCGGAGCGGCGTAGGGGCGCTGACGGGACGGTTCCGGGACGATCGGGGACGGTTCCGGGACGATCGGGAACCGTCAGGAATCGTTAGGGGTGGTCAGGTGCAGTTGGGAACGGTCAGGGGCGGTCGACGCGCAGTTCGAGCGAGATGCCCGACCACTGGTTGATGGCGTAGCGCTCCGTGCGCAGCCGCCGCCCGGCGAAGGTGATCTTCAGGTCTAGGTCGAACGGGCGCGTTGCGTCGATGTCGTTTCCCTCCGGCAGCGTGTGCGGAATCACGTAGACGTAGAGCATCAGGTGGTCGCATGCCGGGGCGGAGAGCGTCACGCGGCGGTCGGCGGGCAGGTCGGCCGGCCGCTCGCGGAGGTTCGCGCCGACGTCGGCGACGGTCGAGGCCGCCGAGGCGAAGTCGGTGCGCTGGCCGGCCGCGTCGAAACAGCCGCACATCAGCGCCGCATTGTAACGCCACCACCCCTCGTAGCGGCTCGAAATCTCGATGGTGAATCCCTCCCTGTCGCTCATGGGAGCAAAGATAGCGCATCGGGGCGGCTCCTCCAAATTTATTTGCGGACGGGGGTGCGAAACCCCGGCTGCGGGGCCCGATCTGTGCTAAATATCTGCGATTCCTTTGCAAATGTCTTATTTTTTAGTAACTTTGCGCACTAAACGCGTACAAATGGAGGTCGGAAAAACATATTCGATCGCGTACAAGGGGCTGAAACCGGGCCTGCACGACTTTGATTTCAAGGTCGGTCGCGAGCTCTTCGAGGCCTTTTCCGCCGGGGACATCAAGGACGGCGCGTGCGACGTGCACGTGCGGCTGGACCGTGCCGAGACGCAGCTCGTGATCGACGTGCGCATCACGGGCCATGTCGTCGTCGAGTGCGACCGCTGCCTGGAGGACTGCCGCATTCCGGTCGACTACGACGGCCGGCTGCTGGTCCGCTTCTCGGACGAGGAGCGCGAGTACGACGGGGATGTGCTGTGGCTCTCGCCCGTGGAGGACGAGGTCGACCTCATGCAGTATATCTACGAGAGCATCGTGCTCTCGCTGCCCTATCAGCGGGTGCATCCCGAGGGGGAGTGCAACCCCGAAATGATGCGGCGGTTCCGCATCGTCTCGGGCGAGGAGTTCGCCGGCATCGAGGCCCGCGCCCGTGAGCAGGCCGAGGAGTCGATCCCGGCGGAGGGGCTGTCGAAACTTGCGGCGCTGAAGGCGGAGATGGAGGCCGCGGAGCGGACCTCCGGCACCGGAAAAGAGGAAAAACAGAGAGAATAGATACGTCAAACTTATAATTCTTGTTGTAAAATGGCACATCCTAAACACAAAATCTCGTCGACGCGACGTGATAAGAGAAGAACTCACTACAAGGCCGTTGTTCCGACGGTCGTTACCTGCTCGAACTGCGGCGCTTCGGTGCTCTACCACCGCGTATGCCCCGAGTGCGGTTTCTACCGCGGCAAGCTGGCCATCGAGAAGAAGGCGGCCGAATAACCGCCTGCGAGAAGAGCGCATCCCCGCGGGGAGAGGCTCTTTTTGATTTTCATGATGTCTTCGCGCCCGCGCGTGCGTTCGTGCGGCTGCGGGGCGGGGACGATAACCACCAAATCGCACGAATATGTTAAAGATTGGTATTGATGCCATGGGCGGCGATTTCGCTCCCGAGGCGGCGGTCAAGGGTGCCGTGATGGCGCTCGAGGCCGTAGGCGCCGACAGCCGGATCGTGCTTTTCGGCGACGAGCGGCGCATCCGCGAGGTGCTGGCGGCCGAGGGCTGCCCGGCCGAGCGGTTCGACATCGTACCCACGACGGAGGTCATCGAGATGGGTGACCACCCCGCCAAGGCGTTCCAGACCAAGACCGATTCGAGCATCACGGTAGGTTTCGCCTGCCTGGCCAGGGGAGTCGTCGACGGCTTCGCGAGCGCCGGCTCCACGGGCGCCATGATGGTCGGTTCGATGTATGCCGTCAAGCCGATCGAGGGGGTCATCCGCCCGACGATCTCGTCCGTCGTTCCCACGGCTGCCGGACGCCCCTCCCTGCTGCTGGACGTGGGGCTGAACGTCGACTGCAAACCCGAGGTGCTGGCGCAGTACGGTCTCATCGGCTCGATCTATGCCGAGTCGGTGCTGGGGATCGAGCGTCCGCGTGTCGCCGTGCTCAACATCGGTGAGGAGGAGACCAAGGGCAATGCGCAGGCCAAGGCGACCTACGAACTGCTCAAGGCCGACGGCCGCATCCACTTCGTCGGCAACGTCGAGGGTTCGCACATCTTCTCCGGGCAGGTTGCCGACGTGATCGTCTGCGACGGCTTCGTGGGCAACACGGTGCTGAAGATGGCCGAGGGCCTCTATCGCATCAACCGGGCGCTCGGCGGCGGCAACGCCTTCTGGGACGCCATGAACTACGAAAATATCGGAGGTACGCCCGTGCTGGGAGTCAACGCGCCGGTCATCATCGGCCACGGGTGCTCGTCGCCCAAGGCCATCCGGAGCATGATTCTTTCGACCGAGCAGGTCATCCGCGCCGGTCTGACTGCCAAGCTGCAGCAGGCCTTCCAAAACGAATAAGTCAAATCAGGTAAAGGAAAAAGTTAATGGGTAAAATAACAGCTGCGATAACGGGTGTGGGGGAGTACCTTCCCGATTACATCCTGACCAACGAAGAGTTGAGCCGCATGGTCGATACGACCGACGAATGGATCATGTCGCACGTCGGCATCAAGACGCGCCACATCCTCAAGGGCGAGGGCATCGGCACCTCCTACATGGGAGCGCGCGCCGTGCTGAACCTGCTCGACAAGACGGGTGTCGACCCGATGGAGATCGACGTCGTGATCTGCGCCACCGTGACGCCGGACATGTTCTTCCCCTCGACGGGCAACCTGATCGCCGACCAGGCCGGTTGCAAGAACGCCTTCGCATACGACGTGTCGGCGGCGTGCAGCGGCTTCCTCTTCGCCCTGACCACGGGCGCGAAGTTCATCGAGGCCGGCACGAGCAAGAAGATCATCGTCGTCGGTGCCGACAAGATGTCGTCGATCGTCGACTATACGGACCGCACGACCTGCCCGATCTTCGGTGACGGTGCCGCGGCCGTGCTGCTCGAGCCCAATACGGAGGGCTACGGCGTCATCGACTCGATTCTTCACTCGGACGGCTCGGGCGAGTTGCAGCTCTACATGAAGGCGGGCGGTTCGCGCTACCCGGCCTCGCTCGAGACGGTGCAGAACAACTGGCACACCATCACCTGGGACGGCCACGCCGTATTCAAGGCTGCCGTGTCGAAGATGGCCGACGTCTCGGTCGAGATGATGGAGCGCCACCACCTGACGGGCGACGACATCCGCTACCTGGTGCCTCATCAGGCCAACCTGCGCATCATCGACGCCACGGCCCGCCGCATGGGGATCACCACCGACAAGTGCATGATCAACATCGACCGCAACGGCAATACCACGGCCGCGACGATTCCGTCGTGTCTGTACGACTACGAGCATGAGCTGCGCCCGGGCGACAACCTCATCCTGTCGGCCTTCGGCGGCGGTTACACGTGGGGTGCCATCTACGTGAAGTGGCTCTACGACGGCTCGAAGGCCTGCCAGGTGAAGCCCGAGGCCAAGCAGGAGTAGTCCGCTTCCCGGATCGGTCCCCTTGCCGGGCACGCCGGGCGAACAGACCGGCAGATCGGGCGGAGGGGATGCAAAACGGAAAATTCCGACCGGGGGCGAACGGCCAATCCGACGGGTGGGACGAACGATCCGGACCTTGATATTTTTCCCGGAGCGGAGAAGCCCGGACGCCCGCCTGACCGGCGGATCAATCAAATGGAGAAAGGTTGCACGACGAAGGTCGCTGCGGCCTTTTTCCATCTTTTCGGGGTGCCGCCCCGGACCTGTTTTCGTATCGAACGAACGCCGCATGAAACGATGAATGAACTGAACCGTATCTTCCACAACAAACCCGTCAAGTTCTTCTATTTTGTCCGGAACTTTGTCCGCTACGCCGTGCCGCGGCCGCTCCTGCAGCGGCGGCTCGACGAGGTGCTCTCCGAGGTGGAGCGGCGCAGCGATCGGGACTACATCCTGCAGCGTGTGTCGTATTATAACCGCCTGCCCGAGGGGGCCACGTTGCCGGTCGAGCAGTCGAAGCCGCTCGGCGAACACCGCTTCGGAAAGGGGGTCCGCACGGCCTACTTCTTCGACTCCTACGAATTCACGCGCTGGTTCGACGACGCGCTGCGCTGGAACATGATCCCGGGGGACGTGACGCAGGTGCCCGACATCCCCTCCGTCGTCAAGAGCCGGCCCATCGCCGGGGACAATGCCAACTCCGTGCTGCTGAATCTCGACAAGTTCCGCCACTTCGTCTTCCTCAGGGACGACATCCCGTTCCGGGAGAAGGAGAACCGCGCGATCTTCCGCTGCGCGATCAACTGCCACCATCCGAACCACCACCTGCGCCGCCGCTTCATGGAGCGCTACTTCGGTTCGGCCTGTTGCGACGCCGGCATCTCGAACCGCCACGCCTCGCTGCCGCCCGAGTGGACGAAGCCCCACATCTCGATGTACGACCACCTGCGCTACCGCTACATCCTGACGATCGAGGGAAACGACGTGGCGACCAACCTCAAGTGGGTGATGTCGACCAATTCGCTGCCCGTCATGCCGCGCCCGACCTACGAGACCTGGTTCATGGAGGGGACGCTCGTCCCGAATTACCATTATGTCGAAATCCGGCCCGACTACGCCGATCTCGAGGAGCGCATGCACTATTTCAGCAGCCACCCCGAGCTGGCCGAGGCGATGATCCGGCACGCCCACGACTACATCCGTCAGTTCCGCGATCCGCACCGCGAGCGGCTCATTTCGCTGCTGGTGCTGCACCGCTACTTCGAGTGCACGGGGCAGCTGTAGGGCGGATTTCGGTTTCTTTTCAGATTTACCGGCGACCTTTGCACAAAACGATATGCCATGAAACTGCTCATTGTCGAAGATGAACCCTCCCTGCGCGAGATCATGACCCGCACGCTCCAACGCGAGCACTATGTCGTCGAGCAGGCTGCCGACTACGCCTCGGCGCTCGACAAGATCGCGGCCTACGACTACGACTGCATCCTGCTTGACATCATGCTGCCCGGAGGCAGCGGCCTGCGGCTGCTCGAGGAGCTCAAGCGGCAGCGTCGCCGCGCGGGCATCATCATCATCTCGGCGCGTGACTCGCTCGACGACAAGATCGAAGGGCTGGAGCTCGGAGCCGACGACTACCTGCCCAAGCCGTTCCACCTGGCGGAGTTGAGCGCCCGCATCCGCAGCGTGCTGCGCCGCCACCAGTGCAGCCCCGCCGTCACGCCGACGGCGATGACCTGCGGCACCCACGCCCCGGCGGCGGAAAACTGCATCCCGCGCAGGCAGTAGACCAGCAGCGAGACCATGACGGCCATGGGCAGAATTTTGCCGAGGTACTCCACGACCTTCGGCACGGCGCGGCGGCCGAACAGCAGCCACGGCAGCCAGCGCTCCAAAAACGTGCACGCGGCGCAGACCGCGATGATGGCGATGCTCTGTCCGACGGAGAGGGTCATACGGCGGCACCTCCTTCGGCATACTTCGGCTCGAGCACCGGACGCAGCAGCGTGAGCGCCGCGACCGTCACGAGCAGGGACGGCAGCAGGAACCTGTCCGGCCCGAGCAGCAGCAGCGCGCCGATGCTCGACACCGCGGCGACCACGGCGGGGATACGCGTGCGCGCACCGCGCAGCTGATCGACCACGATGACCGTGAACAGCGCCGTGAGCGCAAAGTCGATGCCCGTGGTGTCGAACGGGATGAGCGAGCCGATGAGCCCGCCGAGCATGGACAGCGCGACCCAGTAAAACGTCACGAACGCGGCCGTGAACACGTAGGCCCACTTCTCGTTGACGTCGGGGCCGAAATCGTGCGAGCAGTGCAGCGAATAGTTCTCGTCGCACAGCGAGTAGATCAGAAACCAGCGCCACGGGCCGAAGGAACGGAACTTGTCGATGAACGACAGGCCGTAGAAAATGTGGCGGCTGTTGAGCAGCAGCGCCAGCACGGCCACGATGACCCACATGGTCACGACCGCGCCGGTCACCTCCAGCGGGCCGATGGAAAACAGTACATTCGTCTCACCCATTGGTGTCATCCCTCCGTTCGTCCGCCGGCTCGGTGTCCGGCATCTGCTCCTGTGCAGCGTCTTCGGGCAGCGCGATCGTCTCCGCGTCCGGCACCTCCACACCCTCGGCGGGGATGGTGTCGTCCATCCTCCGGGCGAGGATCCACACGCCGGCGATGCTGCCGCCCGACAGGCCGACGGCCGTGCCGATGAGCGTGCCGGCCAGCGGCAGCGGCACCACGTTGCGCAGCAGGTACACGAGCACGAGCGCGGCGAGGTTGATGACCTGCCGCAGGCCGCTGGTGCCCATGACGGTGCCCTGCGTCTGTTTGGCGCGCTGCAGGCTGCGGCGCAGCAGCAG
>ENA-OXXF01000328-OXXF01000328.1-human-gut-metagenome-genome-assembly--contig:-NODE-328-length-14142-cov-11.767303_pt1 | contig 14142 bp, 10 predicted proteins | sample MGYA00244696_ERZ652735 | MGnify/ENA primary metagenome ERZ652735 (study PRJEB26926, sample SAMN06164520) | human gut metagenome | biome: ENVO:00009003; feature: ENVO:2100002; material: ENVO:00002003...
TGCTTACAGCGTATAGCTGCTTAGCACATTATTGAATTATTAACGAACTATTGTTTCATAGGTTCCGGAGATTTCCATTATCTTACGGAATATTGGGTGTCAAGAATTCATGAACCTTTCTCGCTCATTGTTTTCGATCATCATCCGGATATGCAGCAACCAGAATGGGAGGGTGTTGTTCTACAGTCAGGCAGAGATAGACCATCACCAGGCTTGACCGTCGAAGGCTGGTAAACTTATGCATGAGCCGGTTTACATGTCTATAGATAAGGATGTATTGAGAAAGCAGGATACCATCACCGACTGGAACAATGGAGATATGACACTTATGCAGCTCCAAGCCGTGCTTCGCATCATCTATGCCCATGAAAAAGTGATAGGGGTAGATATTACAGGCGAATGTTCAGCACGCTTGACTATTTCTCTGAGTTGGAGGATGCAGAGATTAACAACGAGGCAAATGAAGAATTGCTAAGGATGATTCTGGAGGAGAACCATCCTTAGCCTTCTTAAGCGTAAGATTGAAGAATACGGTCTAGCTCGTCGAGTTCTTCCTCCTTTGTTGCCCAGCTTGTAACGAATCGGCAGATGATTTCATGTTCGCTCTTTCTTTCCCATATCTCGAATGCTACTTTTGGGGAAAGGGCCTCGTAGAGGGCAGGTGAGAGTACTACAAACTGCTGATTGGTTGGAGAATCGTAGGCAATGGCGATGCCATGCTTTTCGAAGATGCTGCGGATGCGGGTAGCCATAGCGATGGCATGGCGCGATATCTTGAAATAGAGCTCATCCGTAAACAGCGTGTCAAACTGGATGCCGAGCATTCTGCCCTTGGCAAGCAAGGCTCCATGACGCTTTACGTTGGTGAAGAAATATTTCGGTGCCTTCATGCCCGAGAATACCACAGCTTCTCCCATCATGGCACCCACCTTGGTTCCGCCGATATAGAATACATCACAATGTTTTGCAAGGAATGGCAAGTCATAGTCGCATGCCGCTGAAACCAGACCGTATCCCAGTCGGGCACCATCGATGAAGAGACGGAGGTCATATTTCTGGCAGGTTGCATACAGCGCAGCCAGTTCTTCTCTGGTGTAGACCATTCCGAACTCAGTCGGCATCGAGATATAAACCATGCCTGGCTGCACCATGTGAGGATGCGATTCGTCGGCTAGGAAGGTATCCATATAAGCTGACAGGGTGCCGGTTGTCAGCTTGCTGTTTTTTCCTGGCAGGGTAATGACCTTATGCCCGAAAGCTTCTACTGCTCCTGATTCATGTACCTCGATATGACCGGTTTCCACACAGATTACTCCTTCGCATCCCATGAGGACGGAATCAATGACCGTGGTGTTGGTCTGCGTACCGCCTATCAGGAAGAACACTTCTGCATTCTCATTGTCCACAGCCTTGCGGATTTTCTCTTTTGCAGATTCAGAGTATGGATCAAAACCATAACCAGATGTTTTATCACTGTTTGTCTTGCCAAGAGCTTCTAGAATCTCTGGCAGCATACCATTGTTGTAATCACTTTCAAATGAAATCATATTCTTAATATTACGTGTTTTAAGTTGAACTAATTTCTTTATTCTGTTTCTATTTTTACTTCTGTCAGTTTACCCGTCTGTGAGTCGATGATATAACCATACAGATTGCAAAGGTAATGATATCACCCTTAGAAAAATGGGAAGCATGCAAAGTTAAGAAAAAAAATGGTTAACAATGGCAAATAACCAAGAAAAATTCCATGAAATAATAATTTTTTATAAAAAGAATATTATATTGGACCTTTTCTTGCGTAAACAGGAAATTTTAGTTACCTTTGCACGAAAAGCACTACTTGGCATGAAAATTCAAGAAGTAATGAAATGATTTGTGTTCTTCAGCGACCAGATGTCATCGAAGAAACGGATGAAAACGCAAAGTAAATGAAAAACTAAAATGAAAAGAGAATATTAACAAATGGAACAAGAAGAAAAGAAACAGAAATCTCAAGTTGCAGAGAATCAGGCATCCTGCTCGCCTCTGCAGCCAGTTGAACCACATCCTTTTATTTCTGTCATACCGCTGGCAGTACTTATCACCCTCATCGTCCTGGTTGTCAAAATCTTCCCTGATGATGCCTTGGCTGGTGCCTCTCAGGTGGCCCTCATGATAGCCACAGCCGTTTGTGTAGCACTCGGTATGGGCATCTATAGGATGAAATGGAATATCTTTGAAGAGATGATCAAAAAGACCGTGGGCGATGCCGGAGTATCTATCCTGATCCTGCTGCTCATCGGAATGATGTCAGCTACCTGGATGATCAGTGGTGTGGTACCCACATTGATATATTATGGTGTACAGATCATGTCGCCAACCTTTTTCCTTCCCTGCGCATGCATCATCTCCAGCATCATCTCTGTGATGACGGGAACCTCATGGACCACTATTGCCACCATCGGTATTGCTCTGATGGGAATCGGTGATGCCCTGGGAATACCAGCCCCCTACACCGCTGGAGCCATAATCTCCGGTGCCTATTTCGGGGATAAACTCTCGCCAATGAGCGATACCACCGTCCTTGCTTCGAGTATAGCCGGAGCGGATCTCTTCTCACATATTCGCTATATGCTCTATACTACCATACCAAGCATCCTGCTCTCGCTGGTACTCTATCTCATCATCGGACTCTGTTATGATTCCAAGCCAGTGGATATCAGCCAGTATCTTACCGGTCTGAGCCATGGATTCAATATCTCCTTGTTTACGATGCTGGTTCCGGCTTTTACAGGATGGCTCATCTACCGCAAGACTCCATCTCTCATCACACTTCTTCTTTCAGCCCTTTCAGCATGCATCTGTGCCCTCATTCTCCAGCCGGAAGTACTTGTAGGGATAGCAGGTGAAGACAGCATCTCTGCCAAAAGCCTCTTTGAAGGAATCATGACCACCTGCTATACCCATACCCAGGTAGATTGCGGTATGGCTAACATCAATGATCTCGTAGCCACCCGAGGCATGGCTGGCATGCTCAATACCATCTGGCTCATCCTCTGTGCCATGTGTTTCGGTTCATGTATGGTAGCCAGCGGCATGCTCCACGCCATTACCCACATGCTCCTGAAAAGCATCCACAGCACCGTATCACTTGTCTGCAGCACCGTGACATCAGGCGTCTTGCTCAATCTCGTTATGGGTGACCAGTTCCTGAGCATTATTATGAATGCATCCATCTATAAGGATGAATATGCCGAACGAGGCTATCGTCCGGAACTCTTGAGCCGAAGTACAGAGGATAGCGCTACCGTAACGAGCGTATTGGTTCCATGGACAGCCTGCGGTATGACGCAGAGTACGGTTCTTGGTATCCCGACACTTGTCTATCTCCCCTTCTGCTTCTTCAATATCATCAGTCCTTTGATGAGTTGTCTGGTTGCCATCCTTGGCTTCGTACCCAATCCACAACCCAAGGAAAACAAAGCATCTGCAGCGGAAGAGACTGATATCCATTAATATTAATAGGAGATTCATTGATTCCCAATGACGGCAAGCAGACGCCGATAATCATGTGCTTTATGATGTGTGTACGCAAACAGGTTGCATAAAACGTGCAAACGTTTGCACATAGAAATGTAACCTTTTTGAAACTTTTTCTTGCTTCATATTGGATTTCCTCTTAAATTTGCAGCCGAAAATAGATACCAACTAACAAACGAAGGCTAAGTTTAATATAAACGAAACCAAATATAAAAGTAAAGATATGATGAAGCAAACATTCATAAAATCAGCTATGTTGCTGCTGCTGATCCTTTCAATGGCAACGACGCGAGCGCAGGAGGTCGCTCTGAAGACCAACTTACTGGGATGGGCTTCCACATCTGCCAACGCCGGCATCGAAATCGGCACGGGCAAGAAAACAACCTTCCAACTCTTCGGCACCCTGAACCCCTGGAAGTTCTCGGGCGACAAGAAGATGAGATTCTGGAATGTTATGCCAGAATACAGATGGTACACCTGCCAGAAGTTTGGAGGCCATTTCTTCGGAATTCATGCCTTAGGCGGTGAATACAACATTAAAAACATTGACATGCCCTTCGGCATCCTGCCGAAAACTCTGGAGGGCAGGCACTATGAAGGCTGGTATGTAGGTGGAGGCCTCACCTACGGCTACCAGTGGCTACTCAATAAGCACCTCAATTTCGAAGGGTCTATCGGTTTGGGATATGCCTACAGTCCTTACAAGCTTTACGGACGATGCGAAAAATGTCTCGACAAAGACCACCGCAACTATGTGGGCCCCACAAAAGCCGCACTATCTCTCATATACGTGTTCTAAGAATTTAATTTAACTGTGGTTTTAAACTGACAATAAAAACACGTAATAACTAGACAGAATACAAAAAAAAATTAGGGAAATCATAATATGGATAAAATGAAGCTTTATGCGGTCATTTCGCCCCTCTGCATGCTCTTTTCTCAGGGCATCATGCCTGCTCAGGCTCAACAGCTGGCAGGGGGTAAGGTTCAGGTAGAAAGCGTTTTAGCACGCAAGAACGGCAACCGGATGGATGTTGCCTTCCGTATGAATCTGAACGATTTGAAGATGAAATCAGAGCAGCAGATTGTTTTCACACCGGTAATGGAAGGAACTGATTCTATCGCTCTCAACCCTATCATCATCCAGGGTAGAAACCAGGCTGTAAGATACCGCCGACTTGCCGACAGCAAGAAGAATCCGCAGGCACAGGTTCTTACCCGCAAGAACAAGACCAGTCAGCAGGTTTACTTCGCCCAGTCTGTTCCTTACCAGAAATGGATGAAGAAGTTCAAACTCTCGGTGAAAGAAGATCTTTGCGGATGTGGCAACCTGATAGAACAGGACAATACGCCGATTGCGGATATCGACCGTACACCGAAGATTACGAAGGATTTCTTCGTGCAGCCGAAGGCGGAAGCCAAGAAGGTGAGAGCCGAAAAGGGTGAAGCCTATCTCAGCTTTGTGGTTAACAAGAGTTATATTCTTGCCAACTTCCGTGAGAATGCTACTGAGCTGAAGAAGATTACTTCCACCATCGACCTGGTGAAGAACGACAAGAACGTTGAAATCACAGATATTGATATCCATGGTTTTGCTTCACCTGATGGTTCGTATGCCAACAACAAGCGCCTTGCCAACGAGCGTGCAGCTGCCCTCCGTAAATATGTGAGCAGCCTCTACACCTTAAACTGCAAGCTCTTTACCTATCAGGCTACACCGGAAGACTGGGAAGGATTCAAGAAGAAGATCCAGGCTAGTCATCTGGCTGATAAGGAAGCAATTCTCGAGATAGCTAACTCCTCGCTGGCTCCCGACGATAAGGACCTGAAGATCAGAAAGCTCCATCCGACTAGTTACCGCTATATCCTGGATCATATCTATCCTCGTCTCCGTCATAGCGACTATACGGTAACCTACACGGTTCGTCCGTTCAGCATCGAAGAGGCCAAAGAGATATTGAAGACCAAACCACAGCAGCTTTCTCTGCAGGAGATGTTCCTGGTGGCACAGACTTACGAGCCGGGTTCGCCAGAGTTTAACGAGGTATTCGACATTGCCGTCCGCCTCTTCCCAGATGATGAGACAGCGAATCTCAATGCCGCCTGCACCGATTTGCAGAAAGGTGATCTTACTTCTGCCGAAAAGCATCTTGCCAAGGCAGGCAACTCGAAAGAGGCAGAGCGTGTAAGAGATGTCTTCAAGCAGATAAAGGAATTGGAATAACAGAAAATTAGAGAATAACGATTATAAACAAGCTTAACTTTCAAAGATTATGAAGATTAAACATTTATTTGGCTTGGCTGTCATCGCAGCTATGACAGCAAGCTGTTCAAGCAATGAGGACCTGGGAACCGCAGGTCCAGGTACTGGTACTAATGAAACTGGTGTTGGTTATGCAACTTTCACCATCAACTTGCCTTCGGTAAGTGGAACTCGTGCAGCAGATGCTGGTGGTGCTGAAATGAATGAAGGCACAGCAAAAGAGTATGCTGTAAAAAGCGCAACTGCCCTTATTTTCCAGAAGTATGGTTCAGATGAAGGCTCTTGCAAGTTTGTTGAGAGCGTAGATTTACCAACAGCTGCTGCAGATTGGACTGACGATGCTACAGATGGTATCACAACAACTAAAAAGCTGGTAGCAAAGCTTACTAATGTGGATACCAAGAATCAATATTATGTTTTGGTTTTGCTTAATAACAATAAAACTGGTGGAGTAAAGGTAGCATTGCCTACTGTTGGTCAAAGTTATAATGAGTGGAACAGCCAAATTTTGACTCCTTCAGTAGACGATTTGGCGGCTGATAATGACTTCTATATGGCTAATGCTCCGTTGAAAGGAACTGCCTCACCAACAACTTTGGTTACTATTGATAAAGAACATATTTATTCTTCCAAGGAAAAAGCAGAGGCAGGAACTAGTGCCGCAACAGTTTATGTAGAGCGTGGTGTAGCGAAGATGTCTGTTACTGATCCTACTACAAAAACAGTTATAGACAAGGCAACAAATACTCCTACACAGAGTACAGTAGAATTCAACAATTGGGCTTTGGATATCACAAACAAGAAGACATACGCTGTTCATAATATTGATGGCTTGAGCACAGATTTCCCTGCCATTTGGACTACTCCTCGTTTCATAGGTACTAACAGCCGTGTTTATTGGGGTAAGGACCCTAACTACAATTTGGCTGAACTCAATACTGCAGATGATGTTAATGATAAAAAAAGAAAAGAAGAATTCAATTTTATCGATGCTACAAGTAAGATTGATAAAGACTTCGGCGAAACCAATCCGGTATATTGCTTAGAGAACACCTTCAACTTGGCTAACATGTATCAGGGTCAGACAACCCGCGTTATCTTCAAGGCAACATATACTCCTAAGGATGATGCAGGCAATCCCCTTGCAGATAAAGATGGAACATTCTACACCATCGGTAATATGACAACTATCCTGAAAGCAGCAGCCTTAGAGACTGCAGTTAATACTGCAGCAACTTCAGTTCTCCCAGGTTGTACAGTTGACTATACAAATCTCAAGCAAGAAGGATCTCATGTGATTACCTTGGCAGATATCAAGGATTCTACTGGTACAACTCTTGTTGCCGATACAGATTATAATGGTAAGACAGGTACACAAATCGTTAAAGAGATTAATGATAAACTCGGCTTGATTGATGGAGCAGAACATGCAGAAGCGATGGTTGGTATCAATACATACGCAAAGGGTGTTACATATTATATCGCTCGTGTTAAGCACTTCGGCTCATTGACTCCATGGAACTCAGGTGAATCTTATGGAACAGATAACGGTAAGTATCTTGGCCGTTATGGTATGCTCCGTAACAACTGGTATGAATTGACAGTTGGCAACGTCTATGGCCCTGGCTACCCTGGTGTACCTCCAGTAGACCCAACTCAGCCAGATGATGAGAATGAGAAGTATCTTAGCGTCAGCGTAAAGATCCTTTCTTGGGCTAAGCGTTCAGACATAGTTGATTTGTAATCCATTACACATTATTATATATAGCTCAGCCGCTCTAGCGCTAAGGAGCGGCTGGCTATCTCGGAAGAATAAGAATCTATTTATACACTTTACTTTTTCATAAAACAGATAAGCATCATGGCAAACAAGAAGTTTAACAGTTGGATCAAGAATATATGCATGGGATGGGGCTTCATCATGGCCGGCAGCCTGCTAGCAAGCTGCAACGACTTGATGCACGACGACCTGCCTCCTTGTGACATGGGTGTTGACTTGCAGTTCAAGTACGACTACAACGTGCAGCGTGCCGACATGTTCAAAGATCATGTGGGCGGACTCTGCGTATTCGTATACGACGAGCAGGGCAACTTCATTGCTCGCCATGATGCCTATAACGATGCGACATCACAGCCGCTCAAGGACCCTAACTATGCCATGCGAATCAATCTGGAACCGGGCAAATACAGATTCGCAACCTTCGCCTTCCAAAAGAAATACGAAGATGCACTCGCGCAGCCAGGTGCCAAATTCCAGATAGCTCTGCCACAGCAGGGTGATAACATCACCGCCCTCCATGCACGACTCGACCGCGAACAGGGCAAGGTAAACAACCAGAGCCAACCGCTTGATACACTCTGGCAGGGACTCAGCAACGAACTGGTTGAAGTAAAAGACCTGCAGGTTACACGCCATACCATCGGTCTGGTTCGAGATACCAAGCAGCTCACCATCAGCCTGCATCAGACCGACGAGCCTGCCAACATCAATGCCGATGACTTCAGTTATCAGATAACCAATGCCAACGGCGATATCAGTTACGACAACTCTCTCCTCCCCGACGAGGAGTTGACATATACCCCATATTACACCTGGACCTCTGAGTTTAAGGATACCGAGGGCAATGTAAAGGAGCGCACCGCTCATGCCGCCCTCATGTTCTCCCGACTCATCTGGCATCCGGCAGAAGAAAACGACAAGAACGCCATCCTCACCATCACGAACAAGACTACTGGCGAAGAGGTGGCACGCATCAATCTTGCTGACTTTCTGGCTCAAGGCCGTGGCGCCTTCGAAGCCCGCCATTATTCAGAGCAGGAATTCCTGGACCGAGAGTACGACTACAAGCTCGACTTCTTCCTCCAGGGCAACCAGTGGAAGTATGTGCAGCTCAGCATTTCCATCCTGGATTGGAGCAAGCGCATCCAGCGTGTCGATTTCTAACCGTTTCAGGTGTCAGAGCCCCTTCCGGGCATTTAGCTCATAAGAGTATTTGACTTTAAAAATTAGAAACAATGAAAATACGAGATTTCATTTTAAGTTTAGTTAGTTGGTTTATATTGTTGGTTACAGTAAGTTGCTCTGACGAACTTGGAGGCGAGCGCACTCCCATTTCGTCAGAAAGCAACTTGCATGTACTCGTGCCAACCGTGCTCAGCAGCCGCGGCACCAATCCCGACGATGCTTCCGGCCTTCCTACCTATAATGCCACGGTAGATGAATGCCAGATCAACGACCTGACCCTCTATGCTTTCCCTACAAGAAATGAAGGCAAGCTCCTGAAAAAGACGCTCCCTGCCCCACTGGCTTCGATGATGCTGGAGCAGCATGTAGCTAACTATCAGCTCAATATCGAGCCGGGCACTTACCATATCTATGTGGTTGCCAATATGAACAAGGTGTTGAGTGGTAAGACTATCCAAACAGAAGATGATCTCAAAAATATAGTACTGAACTATGTAGCTGGAACAGAATCGGGAATGCCGGTTTCTACAAACATCCCGATGATTTATGAGCCAAAGGATGTGAACGGTAATATCATCGATACAAAAATAGAAAAAAGTGGTGATAAATATACCGAGGTGGCAGCTAACCTGAAGTTTACATGCGTAAAGGTTAAGCTCAACCTGCTTTTCGACCCTACTGCTGAAGGTTCTGCATTCAAAGGAAAGAGCTATCGCATCAAGGATATTCTGGCTCAAAAGCTTTCTCCTAGCACCAAGCTGAGTTGGAATGGAGCATTTAGCAATTCTAATGTTAGCACAGATTATGCCAAAGGTTTTGAAAATGAAGTTTATGCAACTTCTTCTGAGGCAAGCAATAAGGGTGGTTATTATAAGGCGGGAGACTGGACAGAGCAAGCAGACAATGCCAATGTGAATAATAAGAACATCATCACCCTTGTTCAGGGTGCTACTCCTACAGCTGCTCCACAGAATGCCGCCAATAAGTGGCTTTTCCAAGGCACTTACTATCTGCCTGAGCGTTATATCGCCAATGCCTCTCAGCAGTCTACCCTCAAAGTTAATGGCTTTGTGAATGGTAGCTTTGAGAACAACTATACGATTAAGCTGGGACATCGTCAGGACGAGAGCCCAACTTCCACCGAAGTTCCGACCTTCCCTCGTGGCACCTATTATGAGATTATCGGCAACATCAAGAGTCTGGGAAACATGACTCTCGACTGTAATGTGAGCGTAAAGGACTGGACTCCTGTAACGATAGATGCCGACTTCAACCATACTACTTTGTGGGTAAGCAAGACGAAGGCGAGCGTAACATCTACCACGACAGACTCCATCGACTATGAGTCGAACGTAATGCTGACAGAGGCAGATTTCGGTTGCGATGAAAAGGTAACAACATCCAGTGGTGAGAAAGATGTGATTGTGTTGAGCAAGCTAGATGCAGTGAAGAATCATAGAATCACATTCAAAATCAACGAGGACATTAAGTTCTCCGACTATAATGGAAAGCACCAGGGTACGGCAAAGGTTTGGATTAAGGCTGGTAACATTAAGAAGTATCTCGATGTAACCTATGATGCCTCTCCTTATTTTGAGGTAAATCCACAGGAAGTAACCATCTATTGGGGTAGCGACTACAATACCAAAGTGGTACAGTTTAAGACCAACCTCGGCGGTTTGGCTTTCACCGGTAACACCTCTTCCACCGTAGGTAAGTCAACCATTCAGGCATCTTGCGATACTCCTGATACCCGAGAAGGAACCTTCAAGATTGTGGCAACCAGTGACCCTGTTACCACGACAGTACATTACCTCACTGTGCAGCCAAAGAAATCTGCAGAAGGCTTCAACTTTGTCAAGAAAATCAAGGTAACGGTAAAGCCTGCAATGGGTAACTATCGTATCAACTTCCGTGCCATCAACGACCGCGCACATTATATAGAAGGTAATAGAACTGATAATTATGAGGGTACACTTGAAGAAAAAAAGAAAGAGACTTATAATGGAACTGAAGGAAATACCAACTGGGCAGATGGATGGTATGATTTAAAGGATAAGAATGACCGAGTTCCTAGCCCAGACTCTCATTATACCTATGTCTATACCCAGATTGGTGAGACAACCGGAACTGAAGTCAACTCTAAAGTTTGGAAATTTACAAAAGGCTGGCCTGGTAATAAAATGGTTGCGGATTATACGAATGTGGGTTGGTATTACGTGGACTTCAAAGAGAATGAGAAGTCGAATGAGGAGTTGAATGAGAATGGTGCTACGGGAGTAAAGACCATCAAGCCTGGTGAAACATTGATTATATTCAGTAACAATACCAATAAGGAACTAGGTTATACGCTTCATCGTTGCACTCACCACTTGGAGCCGGGTATTCCTCTCTTCGACTATGAGGATCGAGAGGGTTGGATTGTCTATGATCCAACATCAGATCCTACTTGGAACATATATGATGCCATGCCAACTATTGAGAACATCAACTTTACCATTTACACCAGATTCCAGACTTACGGATGGTTCAAGGTATATGGTGTCGCCAATGGCAAAAATGGTGCTGACAGTAATAAAGAGCGCGAGTCTTTTACCATCTATGATACAGAGGGTAAAAGTTGGTCATGCAATAATTTGAATAATGGTTGGTATAAGACTGTGATTACCCTCAAGGCTGTTAAGGGAGACCACGAGAAGGACATCAGAATCAAAAATACGGATGGAAAAAGCGTCCTGCTTTTCAATGGCAACAGCTATGAGAAGCATAATGACACAGGCTATTACGATGGCTCCTCTTGGCACGCTGGCAAGCCAGATGGTGTGGATTAAATAAGATTAGAATCAGATTTGAACACTGTTATAAATCAGTTTAAGCAATGAAGAAGATCAAACATTTAATGATATGGATTGGATTGCTCCTAAGCCTTGTTTCCTGCAAGGATACGATGGAGGCTATCGGACTCGGCGGGGATGAAATCCCTGCCGAGGGACTTGTCTTGAACCTTCAATTGACTAACTTCACCAAGCAACAGATTGGTACAAGAGCGGGGGCCTCGGAGACAGTCAAATCGCTCTGGGCTGTGTTCTATGGAGACAATAACGAATACAAAGGCAAGACAGATTGCTATTCTACCTTATCACAGCAGTCTGATGGCAGCTACAAGGTAAAGATAACCAATGTACCTGCTGGTACCAAGAATGTACATCTTGTAGCCAATGCCAGCAACATGACGGATGACGAGGCACATGACTTGCAGTCTCTCACTGCTGCTAAGGAGAGAGACCCTCAGCTTGATGCCCCTATCTGCTGGGGTAAAATTTCAATAGATAAACTTTTGGAAGCTAATTCTTCAGTGACGATGTTGCGCCAATGCGCCAAGATAAGTTTGGAGATAGACAATAGCATCCAGAGTAATTTCACTAATGCAGGCTTGTATGTCTATAACATGGCAACCAAGGCAGCCATAGCTCCTGCCAATTATATTGAGCCTACGACCGATGACTTGGCGGAATCTACCGATCTCAGAACGGACAACCCATTGGGCGGCGGTACCGCAACCACCGTGGCAGTAAATGAAACTTCCGCAGGCAAGGCAATGGTGATCATCAAGGCGAAATATAAGAAAAGAGAAGGATATTATAAGGTGGCACTCTACAAGGATGCTAAAGAGAAAATCCAATATGCCTTGCTCCGTAACCACCATTATACCATCAAGGTAACCAAGGTAAACGACTATGGCTTCTCTACGCTTGAAGAGGCTAAGAAGAGTCTGCCAGAGAATAGAGTGGAAGTAGAGGTGCGGGACGATAATCCTGAAATCACCAGAATGATAGCTTGCAAAGACTATGAACTGGGAGTGAGCGATTATCAGGAGATAAATGCAAACACAACAGAGGCTACCGTAACCATTGTTACTACCTTGCCAAAGGCAACGAGTAGTGATAGTGCGCTATATAGTGTCAAGAGAAATAATTCTTGGATAACCGCTTGTCAGCAAGAGACCGTGAATGATATACCAGAGACAAGCAGATCTTCTAAAGGCAAGAAATATACCTTGAAGCTTACGCTTGAAAAGAATAACCAATCAGAGAATCCACGTACAGGAACCATCACCGTTACTTCTGGCGACCTTTCTCTGGATATAACCATCAAGCAGGCTGGTTTCGACTTTAGAAAAGATGATCCTGATAGAACCGTTATCATGCAGTATAATAACTCCACCGTAGCTGCCAACTATTTCAACTGGTTGGACAAGGGTGTGCAAGGCATCACTCCTGCAGAAATGCAAGGGGCTGTGAGAAATGATGGTTTGCATTTCTGCGTGGGAACAGCCGATATCACGTATCTTATCCCTAAACTTAATGGTGATCAGATTACTAAAAAGGATGATAAAATCAAAGTGGAAGAAGATAAAGGTAAGTGGAAGGTAAGCCTTGCCAATACTACGGTAAATGAAGATTTGTGGAAGTCTTCATTTACCATCACCAACCAGGCTGGCATCGAGATCACTTATCCTGTTTATCATACTGGTATCTTCCATAAGATAGATGAGAATTCCAAGGTATATAAGGATTATCAGTTGGCAGAAAACGGAGATAACGAGAAGAAGGTGAAGGGCTGGTTCTATTATGGTGTGGTAAAGGTACAGGGAAAGAAGGCCGATGGAACCACCACTACCTATTATATGTTAGACCGCAACCTAGGTGCATCCAACAATGGTTACTATGCCCCAGATGTGGTGGCACTGGCAAAGAACAAGAAAGCCATTGGTGGCTATTTCTGTATCTCTGAAAAAAAGAGCACCAGCGATGCCACTCAGGATCTCTCCAGCACCTTGGCACCAACAGGCTATACCATTCCAACTGATGCCGTGTTCGAAGAATTAGTTAATGCAGGCAATCTGGAGGTGGTACCACAGTCCACATCGTTAGGAGAAACCTACAACTGCGTGCGTATCAAGACGGTGGATTCCGAGTTGCCATACATCTATCTGCCTATGGGTGGATTCTTGGAGGGCGAGAGCCATAAGAACCCTATCCATGTAAATCTCTGGACCAAGACTTTGCTGTCAGGTACGCAGGGCTTCGGTACCAACAGTCCTGAATATGGTTTCTGGTATAGATACTTTGATGTTTACAACAAGAGGAAAGGATTATCCAATATGAGATTCGTGAGTGGTAGCAACGGCATGAACAATGGCCGCTACAAGGCGATGCCAATACGCCTGATTCTGAAATAAACATCAGATAAGTGATAAATACAATAACATCTTTTACTTATATATAATTACTGAAGTTTCGCAAGTGAATAAATATCAACTTGCTTGTTTATAAATATACTGAAGTTTCGCAAGTGAATAAATATCAACTTGCTTGTTTATAAATATACATAT
>ENA-OXXF01000339-OXXF01000339.1-human-gut-metagenome-genome-assembly--contig:-NODE-339-length-14005-cov-4.212330_pt1 | contig 14005 bp, 10 predicted proteins | sample MGYA00244696_ERZ652735 | MGnify/ENA primary metagenome ERZ652735 (study PRJEB26926, sample SAMN06164520) | human gut metagenome | biome: ENVO:00009003; feature: ENVO:2100002; material: ENVO:00002003...
ATACGAGATCGCTCAGTGTCTCGTGGGCTCGGAGATGTGTATAAGAGACAGCGCGCGCACCGTCCGCCAGAAGGCCTCCTCGCTCCGCACCTGTACCGGCGGGGCCTTTCTTGTAACGCAGCGCACCACGGCGGATGTCACCTTGGGCGGCGGCATGAAGCAGCTGTTGGGCACCTCGAACAGCAGTTCCGGCACGGTGTAGTACTGCATCAGCAGGGAAAACGCGCCGTAATCCGCCGTGCCCGGCTTCGCGCAGATCCGCAGGGCTACCTCTTTTTGAATGAGCACCGTCAGCTGCCGGAAACACCCGGCCCGGACACAGGCCGTAAGGAACGGTGTGGTGATGTTGTAGGGCAGGTTGGCGCACAGCACCGCCGGCAAGCCCGGAAACTTCTCCGTCGTCACCGCCGCCAGGTCCAGCGCCATCACGTCGCCCTCGATCAGGGTGAAGTTGTCATAGTCCGCCATTGTCTCCGCCAGCACCGGCGGCAGGCGCTTGTCCAGCTCCACCGACACCACCTTTTCCGCCCGCCGGGCCAGCTGCACCGTCAGTGCGCCGATGCCGGGGCCTACCTCCAGCACGCCGCAGCCGGGAACGCAGCCCGCCGCGGCGATATCCTCCGCCACGTCACCCCGGATGAGAAAGTTCTGTCCCAGCGCCTTGGCAAAGTGAAAGCCGTGCCGCGCCAGCAGTGCCTGTATATCGTTCCGATCGCACAGATCCATCGTGTTTCTCCTTCACTGCCTATTGCCGCCATTGTACCACCTTTTCCCCACCCGCGCAACGAAAAGCCGGAAAAAGTTTGTCTTTCTCCGTGCCGCGTCCCCTAAAACTTGACAAAATTGGAAGATAGTGCTATACTCCACGGGTATTGCTAATTGGTAACAAAAGTTACAAATTGTTTCAATTTTTATTGTCCGCCCTGTTTGAACACCTCCCGGGGCGGCTATACTGCGAGGTACTATGGAACAAACAGTCGTCACACAACCGAAGCGCTTGCAGCCGAAAAAGCCGCGGCGCCGCATCACGCCGGCCACGGTGTGCCAGGCAATCCACGATGTGCCCTACATCGTGGCTCGGGCCCTGATCCGCGCCGTGCGCGCAGTGGGCCACTGCTTTGCCTGGACCTGGGACGCCATCGCTTCCGACGTCAGGGCCAACTGGCGCGCCTTCTGCCGCGGACGGCTGGTGACCGGCTGCCGTGACGCCCTGCGTTCCCCGGCCCTGCGGGAGGTGCACCACATCATGCGCGATCATCCCTCTATCCGCGCCATCACCATGATCGCCGCCACGGCGGTGATCTTCGCCGCTGCCGTTATGGCGGAGCCGGTACGCACCATGGACGCCATCTGCATCGTGGTGGACGGCGACGGTCCCCACGTACTGGACGAGCGCAGCGAGGAGCGCACCTATGACGATCTGCTGCTGCGCCGCAGCCTGGGCGACAAGTCCATGCAGCTGCTGCTGGAGCCGGGCCGCACCGTCACCATCACCCACGGCGACGACACACACACCCTCACCACCGAAGCCGAGCGCCTGTCCTCCCTGCTGCGGCGCAGCGGCATCCGTCTGGGTGAGGACGAGATGGTGGAGCTGAATGTCGCCGGCGAGGACCCCGCCATCCGCATCAGCGATACGCTGACCTACCAGCACTATGTCACTGTGGAGACGGACTACAAGATCCTTCGCTCACCGGACCCCCTGATGGACAAAGGCACCGAGGAGATCATCCGCAAGGGTATCCCCGGCCAGATCGTGGAGACGTATGAGGACACTGTGGTCAGCGGTGAGGTAGTATCTACCAAGTATATCGGTGCCAGCCACGACACCTCACACGCGGAGCTGGTGCGCTACGGCACCCGCGTCTACGAGGTGGAGGAGGGCGACACCATCGAAAAAGACTTCCCCAACGAGGTGGGCGAGGGCGGCTACCTGCTGTTCGCCTCCGGCGACACCATGACCTATAACAAGGTGATGCTCTGCTCCTCCACCGCCTACTACAGCGGCGGCGACGGCGGCGCGGCCTGGACCACGGCGGTGGGTGCCGCGGTGGGCGTGGGCACTGTGGCCGTAGACCCCAAGGTGATCCCCTACTACACCAAAATGTTCATCCAGACCACCAACGGCCGCCGTGTCTACGGCATGGGCACCGCCCTGGACTGCGGCGGCGCCGTCAAGGGCAACATCGTGGACCTGTGGTTCCCCACCAAGGCGGACTGCTACTCCTGGGGCCGCCGAAACGTCACCGTGTATATTCTGGATAAAAAGGCAAGCTAAGAGCATGGCCCCGGCGGGGCCATGCTCTTTCTTTACCCGCAGCCCCCGGTGTGAGCCGGGGGCCGCTTTTTTATTCTCCGTAGTGCACGTGCAGCAGCGCGTGACACTTTTCCTCGCCGTACTCCTTGAGTAAAGACGTGACGATGGGGTTTTTCTCCGCCCGCTTGAACATAGCGGAGGCATCGGCGGCATACAGTCCCTCGCCCCGCTTCTTCTTCACGTTGCTCAGCCCATAGGGCTGTCCCGCGCCGCCCACGCAGCCGCCCTGACAGGTCATGACCTCGATCAGGTGGTAGAAGCACTTGCCCGCTTCGATATCCGCGATCAGCTCCTTGGCGTGGATCAGCCCGTTGACCACGGCGATACGCAGCTCCTGCCCGTCCACGTTCAGTTCCACATGGCGGATGGATCCGTCTCCCCGCAGATCGGTGACACGGACGGCCCGCAGCGCATTCTTGCTCTTGTCCGGCAGGCAGTGACGCACCACCGCCTCGGCCACACCGCCGGTGACGCCGTAAATCACCGCCGCGCCGCTGCCCAAACCGAAGGGCAGGTCCGGGGACTCCAGCTCCAGCTCGTCCAGCTGCACGCCCGTCTCACGCATCATGTCCACCAGCTCCCGGGTAGTCAGCACCAGATCCACATCCGGCCGACCGTTATGGACGAACTCCGGCCGCGCCGCCTCCATCTTCTTGGCAGTGCAGGGCATAATGGCGATGTTGTAGGTAGTCCGCCCGTCGGCGGCATCTTTTTCGGCGTATTTGTCACAGATGACCGCCGCGAACATCTCCATGGGCGATTTGCAGGTGGAGATATGCTTCAGATACTTAGGGGCGTTGAACTCCAGATACCGCACCCAGGCGGGACAGCAGCTGGTGAACATGGGGAACGGCCCGCCGTTTTTCAGCCGCTGCAAAAACTCCTCCGCCTCCAGTATGGTGGTCATATCCGCGCCGAAGTTGGTGTCGTACACCTCGTCCACACCCATGAGCTTCAGCGCCGTGGTCATCTTGTCAATGACGTTCACGCCTGCCGGAATGCCAAAGGCCTCACCCACCGCCACACGGACGGCCGGCGCGATCTGCACCACCACACGCTTCTTCGGGTCATGGATGGCCGCCCACGCGGTGCCGATCTGATCGTTAACGGTGATAGCGCCGGTGGTGCACACGGCGGCGCACTGGCCGCAGCCCACGCACTTCGTCTCGCCCAGCTTTTTGTCAAAGGCCGGCATCACCTGCAGCTCGCTGCCCCGGAAGGCAAAGTTCAGAATGCCCTGTCCCTGCAGCTCCTCGCACACCCGCACGCAGTCGCCGCACAGGATGCACTTGTTGGGGTCCCGGAACACCGCGTAGCTGGTGTAATCCTTCTCGTACCGGGGCTTATTGTTGGGGAAACGGATATGCCGCACGCCAAAGCGCTGGGCCAGCTCCTGCAATCGGCAGTTGCCGCTTTTGGCACAGGTAGTGCAGGAGCAGTCATGGGCCGCCAGCAGCAGCTCCAGTATCATCCGCCGGTGCCTCAGCAGCCGGGCGGTGTTGGTCCTGATCTCCATGCCGTCCCGGGGCTCCATGGAGCAGGAGGCGTCGATCTTCCCGGTCTTTACGTCCTCCACGATGCACATACGGCACGCGCCGTGAACGGACAGGTCGGAGTAATAGCAGAACGTGGGGATGTCGATACCCGCCTTGCGGATGACCGCCAGCACGTTGCGCTCGCCGTCAAAGGGCACCCGCTGCCCGTCGATGACCATAATTCCCTTTGCCATGGCTCACTCCTCCTCAATGGCGTCGATCGCGCCGAAGGGGCACGCGCCCCAGCAAGCGCCGCAGTGGATGCACTTCTCGTTGTCAATGACGTAGGGCATACGGGGCTGCCCGGAGATGGCCTCCATGGGACAGTTCCGCGCGCACTTGCCGCAGCCCTTGCACAGCTCCGGCTTGATCTCCAACCGGCGTTTGCGCCCGTTGCAGATGGGACAGTGGTGATCCACCACATGGCGCAGATAATCCTGCCGGAAGTTCCGCAGGGTGGACATCACCGGCTTGCAGGCCGTCTGCCCCAGTCCGCACAGGGCCGTGTCCGTGATGGTATCGCTAAGAGACTCCAGCAGATCCAGATCGGCCAGACTCCCCTCGTTATTGATGATGCGCTCCAGCGTCTCCAGCATACGCTTTGTGCCCTCCCGGCAGGGGGTGCACTTGCCGCAGCTCTCGTTCTGGGTGAAGTGCATGAAGAACCGTGCCACCTCCACCATGCAGGTGTCCTCGTCCATGACCACCAGGCCGCCGGAGCCGATAATGGCCCCCAGCTTCTTCAGCGAGTCGAAGTCCATAGGGTAGTCCAGATGCTCCTCGGTCAGACATCCGCCGGAAGGCCCGCCGATCTGCACGGCCTTGAACTTCTTTCCGTTCGGTATGCCGCCGCCGATGTCGAAGATGATCTCCCGCAGGGTTGCGCCCATAGGCACCTCCACCAGTCCCGTATTCACCACGTTGCCCGTCAAAGCAAATGTCTTGGTGCCGGCGCTGCCCTCGGTGCCGATGCCCCGATACCACGCCGCGCCCTTGTTGATGATGTTCGGCACGTTGGCGAACGTCTCCACATTGTTCAGCACCGTGGGCTTTCCCCACAGTCCCTGGTCTACCGTCCGGGGCGGCTTTACCCGGGGCATACCCCGCTTACCCTCGATAGAGGCGGTCAGGGCGCTGCCCTCACCGCAGACGAAGGCGCCGGCGCCGCGGTTGATGTGGATGTGGAAGCTGAACCCGCTGCCCATGATGTCGTCGCCCAGCAGTCCGGCCGCCGCAGCCTTGTCGATGGCCACCTGCAAACGCTTCACCGCCAGCGGATACTCGGCGCGGACGTAGATGTAGCCCTCCGTGGCCCCGGTGGCTGCGCCGGCGATCATCATGCCCTCCAGCACGGAATGGGGATTGCCCTCCATGATGGAGCGGTCCATGAAAGCGCCCGGGTCACCCTCGTCGCCGTTGCAGACGATGTACTTCACCGGCTCCTCTATGTGCCGGCGCACGCTTTCCCACTTACGTCCGGCGGGGAACCCGCCGCCGCCCCGGCCCCGCAGACCGGAGTCGGAGATCTCCCTGCAGATCGCCGCGCCATCCATGTCGAACAGCGCCTTTTCAAAGGCGATGTACCCGCCCTTGGCAATGTATTCCTCCAGATTTTCCGCGTCACTGGCGCCGCAGCTGGCCAGCACCACCCGGTGTTGCTTCTTGTAAAAGGGGATATCCTCCTGCCGGGGATAGGACACGCCGTCCTGGTGATAGGTCAGCCGTTCGATGACCTCGCCGCCCAGCAGCGTTCTCTCCACGATCTCGCGGCAATCCTCCGGCTTCACGCGGACATACATCACACCCAGCGGCTCGATATGCACCAGCGGTCCCATCTCGCAGAAGCCGTGGCAGCCACTCATCTTGATGTGCAGGCTCTTCTCCGCGTCACCGTGGTGGGTCAGGCCCACATACACCTGCAAGCCCCGCTGAGCACACTCCTCCCGCAGGTTCTCATACACCTTCATGGACCCGCTGGCGATACAGCCCGTACCGGCACAGATCAGCACGTTCAGGGACGATCTGCTCCGTTCCAGCGCCTCCGCCGCCTGCTGGTGCATGGCGCGGAAGCCCTCCCGTGTCAGCTTGCTCATTCCGCCGCCTCCTTTCCGCGAATGGCCTCCAACTCCGCCAGCGCCGTCTCCGGCGTCATCTTGGCGTACACCTCGCCGTCAACCGTCATCACCGGCGCCAGACCGCAGGCACCCAGACAGGCCACCGTCTCCAGCGTAAATACGCCGTCCGCGCTGGTCCTGCGCTTGCCGTCCAGCTTCAGGTACTCATAGATGGCGTCGTAGATAGGCCCGGACTTCCGCACATGGCAGGCCGTGCCGTCGCATACCTTGACGATGTGCTTTCCTTTGGGTTCCAGCGAGAAATTCTCATAAAACGTGGCCACGCTGTACACCCGTGAGACGCTGATGTGCAGCATATCCGCCACCAGTTCCATATTCTCTTGGCTCAGGTAGTTCTCCGACGCCTGTATCTCCTGCAAAATGGCGATGAGCTTCGCGCTGTCGCAGTCGTGGGCCCGGACGATGGCCACCGTTTTCTCCTGTTCCGATCTCATGCTCTCTCCTCCTAAAACGTGTTGAACGCCGTGTCGCTTTGCCTGTTAATTTTCTAACACTCCACCCGTACTGTACCATAGGCCCGCCCGCCTTGCAACAGCAAAAGAGGGGAAATTCTCGCCGTGCGAACTTTTCTCCACCCTGCACAAAAACGTCCCCGCTTTTTTGCCTTAAACGGCAAAAAGCAAGGGGCCATAACTTTTTTTCATAGCTTCGACAGCATAAGTGCCCCCCGCAGGCCCATGGGCCTGCGGGGGGCACTCTCTGTTTACATGATACCGGACTTTTCCTTGCTGGCAGCGATAGCCGCGTTCAGTCTTCGGGCCGGGTAGTATACCAGCAGGCCGAACACCGTGAACAGCGCGCACATGCCCAGCAGCACCAGCGCGCAGCGCAGATATGTATCGCCGTACATACCGCCCACCGTCTCCCGGATCATATCCATGCCGTAGTGGAAGGGCATGAAGGGATACAGGGTCTGGAACAGCTGCGGCAGCACGTGCACTGGGTACGAACCGCCGGACCCGGCCACCTGAATGACCATGATAACGACCGACAGCGCCATACCCACGTTGTCCAGGGCATACACCAGCGCGTAGTTCATACTGGCGAAGTTCAGCGAGCACAGGCAGCAGGCCAGCACGAACAGCGCCGGCTCCGCCGTCTCCATCCCCACGAAGTACAGGCACCCGAAGGCCGTCACCAGCGCCTGGGCCATGGCCATCAGGAAGAAGGTGGCGAACCGCCCGAAATACCGCTCCACGGCCTGGCACCCGGCAAACTCCGGCTGGGTCACCGGTACCTTCAGCATCACGGCGGTCAGCAGGCTGCCCACAAACAGCGCCAGCATGACGTAGTAGGGCGACATGGCCGCGCCGTAGTCCTTGATCTCATAGATGATCTCCGTGTTCAGCTGCACCGGCGAGCTGAGGTAGTCCGCCATGCTTTCGGCATCGCTGCTCTCCATCAGCTCCGTAAAGCGCTTGAAGGCTTCGCTCTCCGTTACCCGGCGCACATCGTCCTCGATATCCGCCAGATACGTCTCCACCGTGTTGGCCAGGGTGATGCCTGCGTCCAGCGTAGGCTGTACGGTGGTCATGGCATCGGCGTAGCTGTCCAGCGTGCCGGACACCTCCCCCAGGCTGCCGCCCACAGCCCCCAGCAGCTGCTGGACGGACCGCAGCGTGGTCTGGGCCTGTGCCCCGGTGGTGTGCAGGTATTCGTTGACCTCCTTATTGGTCTGCACCGCCGCCGCCAGCAGTTCCTGCCGCACCTGATGCAGCATATCCAGCACCGGTCCCTGCAGAGCCGACGGCTCCAGCGTATCCACCAGCGCGTCCAGCGCCTCCAGATCGGCAATAGCCGTCTCCAGCTGCGCCTTCACGGCCTCGTCCTCAGCGGCCGCCAGCTGGTCCTTCAGCGCGTCGATGGCCGCCTGGATCTTCCGGTGCAGGTCCGCCTTCAACGCTTCGTCGGCGGCAGAGGTATCCATACTCCGCAGGGCATCCTCGATGTCGCCCAGTACCTTATCCGTGTTGTTCAGCACCGTCAGCAGGTCGCTGTACGCCGTGTCCGCCGCGCTCAGGCCCGTGCTGATAAGCTGCACCGTGCTGCCCGCCGCCGCATCAGCGTCCTCCACCGTTCCCCGTGCGTCCGCGATGGTCACGGACGCCGCGGTCAGCAGCCCGTCCGCCCCGTTCATCACGTCCTTCAGCGACAGCAGCACCTGCTGCAGCTGTGCCATCTCCTGCCGCGCACCGGTCAGCTTATCCATAATGCCGTCCGCCAGCGCCTCCGAGTCCAGCCCCATGGCCTTGAACACGGAGCCCGCCGTGGTCAGCGCCTCAGCAGCCTTGCCGATGACCGTGGTGTTGATCTGCTCCTGCACGGCGGTCTTGGCCTTGCTGGTGATCTTGGGCGCGATGGCGTTCTTCTTCTCGTTCTCGTAATACTGTATCTGCGGGTGGCGCAGGTCGCCGGACAGGATGCTCACAAAATCCTCGGTAAATTCCTCCGGCACGATCAGCGCCGCGTAGTAGTCGCCGGACTCCACCCCGTCCAGGGCCTCCGCCCGGCTGTCCACGAACACCCAGCCCATCTGGTCGTTGCTCTCCAGCCCCTGGAGCACCAGCGCGCCGATGTTCACCTCCAGACCCAGCACCTCGCAGCCCGCGTCCTCGCTGGCCACCGCCACGCTGATGCGGCTGGTGGACGCCGTGCCGTAGGGATCCCAGTTGGACAGGATGTTGAACCAGGCGTACAGGCACGGCACCAGGCACAACCCCAGCAGCACCACCACCGCCACCACACTGGCCGTCAGCCGCCGCCAGTCGGCGCGAAAGATATTCCAGATGTTCTTCATCGGTCCACCTGCCCTTCCCGGCTCTCCGCCGCACCGCGCCGCAGGTCGTCGGACAGCCCCTGTATCGCCCGGGTCAGCGCGTCCAGATCGGACGCCAGCTTCTCCGGGTCGTCCAGCAGCCGTTCCAGCACCCGCGCGCCGCTGTATACCGGCGCGGCAGGCGTCGGCGCGTTGTCTGCCTGCGGCGCTCCGCCGTGCACCTCCCGCAGTATCTCGTCCACGGAATATGCCTCCGGCTCCGGCGCTGCCGGTGCCTTTGTGACCGGCGTCTCCTCCGCAGGTGCCGGGGATATCTCCTCTGCCGCCGGCCTCTCCTCCGGCGCAGGTGCCGCTTCCGCCGCCGTTGCCTCCGTCTCCGGCGTCTCCTGTTCCTCCCGGGTGCCGTGGCGCAGCAGCAGACCCATCCGTGGCACCTTGGGCAGCTCCGGCAGCTCCAGCAGTGTGCCCAGGCTCTCCTGCTCCATCTGGGTGATGTTCTCCAGCTTCTTTTGCAGCTCATAGTCCGCGTACTCCACGGCGATCAGATACGCCGCCACTGCGAACATGGACAGTATCCACAGCATCAGGGTGAACACCTTGTTCCCCTCCGCCAGAAACATCAGCAGCATCAATCCCAGCGTCACCGCCAGCAGCATCCGCATACCGACGCGTATGCGCCGCCGGTTGTTCCGGTGCAGGGTGCTGACCTCCTCCAGCAGGCGGTCATACAACTCCTGATAGTCCCGTTCTTTTGTCATCGGTCAACACCTCCTTTCACAGCAGCTCCGTCTCCTCCAACTTCTCCTCCATAAAGCGGTTCAGTCCCATGAAGGGCCGCCGCACCAGCAGGCCGATCAGCAGCGCCGCCGCAGCAAACAGCAGCAGGAAGCCGATCTGCTGCCAGTAGTAATTCCCGTACATCCCGCAGATGCACTCGCGCATAGCGTCGATGGCGTAGGGGAAGGGGAAGAAGCGATAGATCTTCTGGTAAATGGCCGGCAGCAGCTCGATGGGGAACGTGCCGGAGGAGCCTGCGATCTGCATGACCATGATGACCACCACGATGGCCTTGCCCACATCGCCGAAGGACAGCGCCAGCGAGTAGATCAGCAGGCTGAAGGTAAAGGCCGTCAGCGCGCCCGTGAGATACAGCATCCCCGGGTGCAGGCACTGGACCTTCAGTATGTACAGGTCGCCGGTAACGATGACCGCCGCCTGTATCTGGCTCAGCACGAAAAAGAACAGGTACCGCCCGAAGTACAGCTCCGCCGGCTTCGGATCGATCAGGCCCTCCGTCCGGGCGTGTATCTTGATGAGGGACGACAATATCACGCCACCCACCCAGATGGCCAGCACCGTGTAGAAGGGCGTCATGGCCGAGCCGTAGTTGGCGATGGGATACACCGCGTTCACGCTGGTCTGCACCATTTCCGGGAAATACTGACCGTACACCGCCGGGTCGCCGCCCAGGATATTCACCAGCGTATCCATGTATTCGTCTGTGGTCAACCCCTCCAGGTCGTCTATGGTGCTCTCCAGCGAGGTCAGCAGCTTCTCCGTAGCCGGCCGCAGCAGCGCCATGGTGTCGCCCACAGCGTCAGCGGTCTCCGCCAGCGCGGTCTTCATGGCCTTGGCGTCTCCAGCCAGCGCAGCCATGCCCTCCATGGTGTCCGCCACCTGACCGGCCACGGTGTCCAGTTCCTTTTGCAGCGCCTTTGAAGTCACGGGGATCCTGTCCACCATCGTCCGGATGGACTTCACCAACGCGTCGCAGTCCGCCAGCAGGTCGCTGGCGGTGGGCTTGTCAGCCAGCGCCTGCAGCTTCGCCGCCAGACGCGTACACTCGGCGGAAATGGCTCGCGCCTGCTCTGCCGCGGCCGGCGCCTCCATCTCGATATCCTCCGCCCACCGATCCAACGTGTCGGCCGCCTTTTCCAGCTGCGCCGCCGCATCTCGCAGTTGCTGCTGTGCCGACGGCAACTCCGGCGCGTTCCCAATGGCGCTGCTCAGCCGGTCCAGCGCCCGTTCCACCCGGGCCAGAGCCGTATTCAGCTGCATCTGTATCTCCGCCGCCGTCTGCTGCAGCTGTGCGCCGTCCGGCAGGTTCTTGTTGATATTGGCCACGGCCGCCTCCAGCGCCGCCGCGCTGCTCTCCGACACGCCGCTGCCGCCCGCCGCCTCAAAGGCATCCATCATCCGCCCACAGGCGTGCAGCAGGTCCTGGGCCTGGTACAGCACACCCTTCACAGCGGCCTCCGGATCGTCGGCGGTCAGGTCCGCCGCCAGCAGATTGCTCTGCTCCATGATGCCGTCGATGACCACCTCCAGATAGTTTTCACTGATGGAGCGCTTCAGCGTCTCCACCGCCGTGTCGGTGATCTTGGTGGCCACGGCGTTCTTCTTGGCGTTTTCGTAGTAGGTGATGGCCGGCTTTCCCGTCCAGTCCGTCAGCATCCGGTACATATTCCGGCTGAACTGCTTGTCGATGACCACCGCCGCGTAGTAGTCGCCGGACTCCACGCCGCCCTTGGCCTCCTCCTCGGTGTCCACGATGACCCAGTTGATGGACGTGGCCTCCCGCAGGTCGGCCACCACGTCGTCGCCCTTGTTCTCGTAGGTGCCGTCCTCATTGGTATAGCCCTCGTCCAGCGACGCCACCGCGATGGATATCCCCCCGGTGTTGCCGTAGGGGTCCCAGTTGGAGTAGATATTCAGCCAGGCGTACAGGCTGGGCAGCAGGGCGATGGCGACCACCACCACGCAGGCGAAAAAGCACTTGCTCAGCGTCCGTATATCGGTTTTGAATACCGTCCAGATATTACGCATACTGCCTCCTTACGCGCGGCACGCCGCGCTGTATATAAAGCTGTCGTTAACAATAGTATATCAGTATGTATTATACAGAAAGCCGCCATGATTTGTCCACACAAAACCCGTTTTTTGCCCAAAAATACAGAAAAGAGACGGCTCCCGCCGTCTCTTTCGTCCTACTCTTTTTCTGTATCCTCCGCCACGATGCGGTAGTAGGTATTCCCCGTCAGCTTGTACACGATGGCATACAACACCGCGAACACCGCAAAGCTCACCGCCGTTGTGCCGATCAGCAGCCCCCTGTTGTCCAGGTTGAACAGGATCAGCAGCTTGTGGATGAACGGGAACGCGAAGCACAGATGCACGCCCGCCAGCACCAGCGGCAGATAGAACACCGTCAGCAGCTGGCTGTTGATGCTGCGGCGAATGTCCTGCTTGGTCATGCCCACCTTCTGCATGATGTCAAAGCGGGACTGATCCTCATAGCCCTCCGACAGCTGCTTGTAGTACAGGATAGCCACCGCCGCGAAGATAAACACGATACTCAGCATGATGCCCAGGAAGAACAATCCGCCGTAGGTGCCGTAGAAGTCTGCCCGGTTGGCGGCCTTGGACTCCACGCTGACGCCCACGCCCCAGTCACTGCTGACGCCCGCCAGATAGCCGTTCAACGCGTCCTCCAGATTGGGCGTTGTTCCGTCGATGTTACCCTGCTGGTTTTCCGGCAGATCGGTGTCGAAGGCGTAGTGCCACGTGGCCGTGAGATACCACCCGTATTTCTCGCTCAGTCCGTCCTCCAGCTCCTGCACGAACTGTGTGAAGTGCGGCATGACCACCATCAGGGTCGGGGTGATATCCGCCGTGAAGGGGCCGCTCAGCGGCGGAATGTCCCGATCCATGACCCGGAACGTCCATTCCCCGTCGACGGTCAGGGTGTCGTAAGGGAAATCCGTCCACAGCGCGGCCACATACACCTGCCCGTCGTTCAGCGTCAGGCTCTGCCCCGTGGCGGCGTTGTAATCCTCCAGCGGCAGGAAATGCAGCTGCGTCACACGGGTGCTGTCCGCTGCGGACGCACCGGCGTTGCCCAACCGCAGATCCCCACCGTCCAGCAGACCGCTGACGCTGATCTCACGGTATGTCGCCACATTGCTGGTCTGCCCGCCGAAGTTGAAAACGGTGCTCTCCACACCCTGACGCAGCTGCTCCGCCTCCGCCTCGTCCAGCGGATGATCGCTTCTGCCGTATACCGCCACGTCCATGTCGCGGGGATACCGGGCATTCACCGCGTCCTCCTGCCCCACATACAGGCAGGTGGTGGACGAGATCATCACCAGCACCATAGTGGCCAGAATGCACACCGACGCCAGTCCCGCGCCGTTGCGCTTCATGCGGTAGGCCATGGAGGACACGGACACGAAGTGCTGGGGACGGTAGTAGTATTTTTTGTTCCTTTGCAAGCCGCGGCACAGCGTCACCGACCCGCTGATAAACAGCAGATACGTGGCCGCGATCACCATGAGCACCGCCGCGAAGAACCACGTCAGCGCCGCCAGCGGCTCCCTGATGGACACCGCCAGCCAGTAGGCCCCGGCCAGCAGCACCGCCCCCGCCGCCGTCAGCACCCACTGCGCCTTGGGCGGCTTCTCGCCCACGCTCTCGCTGCGCAGCAGCCCCACCGCGCTGACGCCGTGCAGCTGCCGCAGCCCGTTCAGCAATATCAGCGTGTGGATGGCCGCAAACAACGCCGCCGCAGCCAGCAGAGACGATACGGACACCGTCAGGGTATAGGTCACGGGCACCTGCAAAAGCCGCACCATACCCAACTCCGCCAGCTTATACAGTACCATGCCCAGAAGCAGTCCCGTCCCCGTGGTCAGGCCATAGGTGATGACCGTCTCCCACAGCAGAATGCGGGCGATGTTGCCCTTGCCCATACCCAGCACATTGTACAGGCCAAACTCCCTCTCCCGGCGGCGAATGAGGAACGAGTGGGTATAGAACAAAAATATCAGCGCAAACACGGCGATGACCACCGTGCCCAGCCGCAGTATGATGGCGCTGCTGGTCCCGCCGGACATATGCCCCAGCACCGGCGAGCCGGACAGCCCCGTAAGAATGTAGAACATCAGCACCATCCCGGCGCAGCTCAGCAGATACGGCAGGTACAGCCGCCTGTTTTTTCTCATGCCCGTCCAGGCCAGCCGGGCGTATAATGTCTTTTCCCTCATGCCGGTTCACCGCCCGACTGCAGCATGGTCAGCGTGTCGGAGATACGCTGATAGAACCTGGTGTCGTCGTCCTCGCCCCGGTACAGCTGGTGGAACACCTGGCCGTCCTTGATGAACAGCACCCGGCCCGCCCGGCTGGCGGCCTTCACGGCTGTCTCTTATACACATCTCCGAGCCCACGAGACACTGAGCGATCTCGT
>ENA-OXXF01000343-OXXF01000343.1-human-gut-metagenome-genome-assembly--contig:-NODE-343-length-13913-cov-6.149877_pt1 | contig 13913 bp, 13 predicted proteins | sample MGYA00244696_ERZ652735 | MGnify/ENA primary metagenome ERZ652735 (study PRJEB26926, sample SAMN06164520) | human gut metagenome | biome: ENVO:00009003; feature: ENVO:2100002; material: ENVO:00002003...
CGTGGGCTCGGAGATGTGTATAAGAGACAGGCAGCAGGGCGCCGCCGGCTCCCAGGGCGATGCCGAGCACCTTCTTGGCCGTGATCGGCTCCCGAAGGAAGAAGGCGGCCAGCAACATGGCCCACAGCGGCATGCTGGTCGTGATGATCGACGCATCGGCCGGCGAGGTCATCCCCACGCCGAAGATGAAGCAGCCCTGATTGAAGACGATGGCCAGCAGCGACGCCCCGAAGAGCTTGAACATGTCGCGCGAGGCCACATGCTCGGGTTTGCGGAAGAGCGAGACGATCCAGAAGAGGACCATCGCGCCGAAAATCCGCAGATCGCTCAACACGAGCGGCGTCACGAGCCCGCCCGCCATGACGATTTTCGCGATCGGGGACATCAGCCCCCACGAAACATTGGCCAGCAGCATCGAGCCGTGACCCTTCCAGGATACCTTTTCCATGATGCAATCTCCTTTTGCGCACTCCTGTGCGGCAGCCCACAGGCGGCTCGTGCCGCAACGGAAGTGGCCGCCGCTGAAAATCGCTGCAAAAAAAGGTCAAAATCCGGAATATTATTATTTCATGCGCGAATTTGTCGTACAAATCCACCCGGTGGAGAGAGAATCCCAGCAACTTGTTACGGGGACCGGGACTGAGACCGAATCCTCCCATATCAGGCAGCACCAGCAGAAAATCGACCGCTGCTTCACACCTGGTTCCGCTGGCGGTACGTGAAACTCATGCCCACCCGGGCTGTCCCGTCCGCCGCGAATTATCAGAGACATCCCGCAAAGCGCACGGGTGCATAAAGCATTGATGACAGCAATGCATTGCCATACACATGTATGACAAAACAAAACGAAAACCGCGTTGTAGACATCTACAACGCGGTTTCTGTGAGGTCTGAAGCTTACCGACGACTTCACCGAGCAGCAGGGGCGCGAGCTGACCAAGAATCTCTCCGAACTGCGCAGCCACATCCTCGGAGAGATTGCCAAGGATCCCGAGCACGCAATGACGAAGACGCGGCTGGAGAAGATCGTCTACAGCTTCCACCACCCGCGCAGCCTCACCACCGGCCGCCGTGCCCGCAGCCGCGAATCGCTCGGCGACTACATCGCCCGCTTCACGCGCGAAATGGAGGAGGGCACCCGGCTGAACATCCACAAACTCCGATACGGTCCCTCGACCATCAAGAACTACAAGGGGTTCGTCGTGCAGTTCGACGAGTACTGCAAGGCCCGACGCAAGCAGTTCGACTTTGCCGACATCGACCTGAAGTTCTACGACGACTTCGTCGCCTGGTTCACCGCCAAGAATTACTCCGTCAATACGATCGGCCGCCACGTCAAGGAGCTGAAGATCATCATGCGCGCGGCCCGCGAGGAGGGCCTGCACGACAACGGGGCGATCGAGAGCTGCAAGTTCCGCGTGCTGACAACCGACGTGGAGAACATCTACCTGACGGAGTCGGAGATCCGGGCTATCGCCGCGCTCGACCTCTCGAAAAACCGGCACAAGGATGTTGCCCGCGACATCTTGCTGGTGGGGTGCTACACGGCGCAGCGCTTCAGCGACTACTCGACCATCAACGAAGGCAACATCCGCACGCTGGAGAACGGGCAGCAGGTCATCGACCTCAAGCAGCAGAAGACCGGCAACCACGTTGTCATTCCGGTCCGGCCCGAGCTGCAGGCCATCCTGGAGAAGTACGACAACCGGCTGCCGAGAACCTACGAGCAGAAGGTGAACCACCTCATCAAGGAGATTGCGCGCGAGGCGGGCATCACGGAGAAGGTCGAGGTCTCCTACATCGAGAATGGCGAAAAGAAGAGCCGGCTGGTCGAGAAGTGCGACCTGGTGAAGACCCACACGGCACGCCGCAGCGGCGCAACAAACATGTATCTGGCGGGGATCCCGACCATCGCCATCATGAAGATCACGGGTCACAAGACCGAACGGGAGTTCATGAAGTACATCAAGATCACCGAGGAGCAAACCGCCCTGGAGCTGATGAGCCACCCCTATTTCAGCGGGAAGTAAGACGAAATGTTACCGCCGTAAAATTTACGGCGGTAACAAAAGCCCACATGAATTTTCGCACAAACGACCGCAACTGCTGATTATCGAGAATTATTTGTAATTTTACAAAAACTTAAGTTTATGACAGCCGAAAAACTGACATCCATACTCGACTCTTTATTAAGTCTTCCGGCAGAGACCGAGGTCGTTGAATTCAAAAGAGCAGAACGGAATTTCGATGATCGAGACCTCGGACAATACTTTTCGGCCTTAAGCAATGAAGCCAACCTGAAAGAGAAGGATTGCGCTTGGTTAATATTCGGCATAGAGAACAAATCTCATGAGGTAGTCGGAAGTCAGTATAAAAACTCTCGCCCGGCTCTCGATGCAATAAAGAAAAAAATTGCAGATCAAACCACTGGACGCCATACCTTCGTCGAGATATATGAGCTACTGTACAGAAACGGGAAAAGAGTTGTAATGTTCCAAATCCCGCCTGCTCCACAGGGAATCCCAATCGCTTTTCAAGATCATTACTATGGACGCGATGGAGAATCTTTACAGGGACTGGCTATCGAGAAAATTGAACGCATACGCAACCAAGTCAAATTGAAGGATTGGAGCGCGGAAATCATCGAAAATGCCTCTTTGGAAGACCTGGATCCGGCTGCCATTGCCAAGGCGAGAGAGTTATACACAAAAGCCCATGAGGAAAAGACGAACGAAATCGCCTTATGGGACGACACCACATTCCTGAACAAGGCAAAAATTACGATTCGTGGTAAGATCACCAATACAGCCATCGTCCTGCTTGGTAAAGAAGAGAGCGAGCATTTGATTTCTCCCGCAGTAGCCAAAATCAAATGGATTCTGCGAGGACAAGACAACATCGAACGGGATTACATGATCGTATCCTGTCCGTTCGTATTGGCCGTTGACCGGATTTACAACAAAATACGCAATCTAAAATACCGTTATATCAACCCCGAACACAAGACCTTGTTCCCTGAAGAGATCGACACCTATGAGCCCTATGTAATTCGCGAGGCATTAAACAACGCGATAGCCCATCAGGATTATACACTGGGAGGACAGATCAACGTAGTGGAGTACGACGACAAACTGGTCTTTTCGAACAAAGGATCTTTCATTCCCGGCAATATCGAACGGGTACTCATCAGCGATGCTCCGGAGGAACAATACAGGAATCAATTTCTGGCAACAGCAATGGTAGGACTGAAAATGGTCGATACAATCGGCAGCGGTATTCGCAAGATGTACTATTACCAGAGACAGCGACTGTTCCCCTTACCGGACTACGATTTATCCAACAATCGGGTCGAAGTAACCATTACAGGCAAGATTCTCGATATGAATTACGCGAATATACTGGCACTGAATACCGATCTGAACCTCCTTGACATCGAACTGCTGAACCGCCTGCAATTAGGGAAGACATTATCCGACGAGGAAATCACGCGTCTGAGAAACAAGCATCTGATCGAAGGACGAAAACCCAAGGTATATATTGCAAAACATATTGCACAGAAAGTCGGGCAGAAGATCGAATATTCCGGGCACAAAGGTCTTGGGAATAAGCGTTGCGAAGAGTTTCTTCTGACTGCATTGCGTGACCATAAATCCTTATCCCGAAAAGAGATCGACGAATTGCTTTGGCCTCTGTTGCCGGACCTGCTTAATGAAAAGCAAAAAAAGGACAAAATCACAAATATGCTGATCAAGTTGAGAAAACTGGAAAAGATCTCAAATAAATCAAAAGGCCCCAATTCAGACTGGTTTATTAATTAAGTGCCGTTCAAGTACCGTTCAAATGCCGTTCAAGTGCTTTTTAAGTGCTTTTTAAGTGCTTTTTAATTGTTATTAAAACAACAACATGCTGATAATCAAACAATAAAAAGCGCTTAAATTCATTTTCAATTAGAAAATTAAGAGCTTTTCAATGCCGCGCCGTCGAAAAATAACGATCCGGGCCTCCGAACTGGAGAGCTTCGAAACGCTCGTCCGGGAGCTGCACCTGCGGCCGGAGTTTGCCGGATTCGATCCGTCGAACCTGCACGTCTGGGCTTACGAACGGTATGAGCCGAAGCTGAAAGATGCCGACGCGATCCTGCGCCGCTTCGACTACTGGCTGGGCGTGCACAAGGGCGAGCACTATCTGATGGCAAACGGCAGCCGGCTCTTCAACAAGAAGGAGCTGGCCGAGGCGCTGGGCGTCGCACGTCCGACGCTCGACCGGTGGATTGCAAACGGATGGCTGGAGCCGTGCCGCGTTCAGATCTCAAGCAGCGGCGACACCCTCTTTGCGGCCAACGCCGTTCGGGAGGTATTGGAACGGTTCCGATAGGCTCGGAGACCAATTAACAGAGAAAAACAGGTATCTACAACTCTATCCAAAGAAAAAGTAAACCAACAGCGGGACAAGCAATGCAAATTGTTTGTCCCGCTGATGATTTACAGGTTACGGAATCTATACCTGTTTGCAACGGCATTATTGATTCTACCCCGACCTTTAACCAAAAGCAAACGCAAAGAGCGGGAGGAGTGTCAATCAGGAATATACCTTACCGGTAAAGCGCCTTCCCTAAATCTGCCAAACCTGCCGCACCCGGCAATTCGGGATAGGCCTGCTCCATTGCTGCAACAAAAGCTTCAGCATTTTCATTTGCCTGGAATACCTCTTTCATCTTTTTCAGGTAGGCAATCTTGAACTCCACGGCATCACGCTTTGCCGCACCTCCATGCCCTCCGATAAAGAGCTCCGCGCCCGAGGCCAGCGACTTTTCCGCTTCGGCAATTTCCGCATCGATGGCTGCCGGTGAGGAGATCTGCAAGTGGCTGACATGAGCCATTGCCGGAGTCCAGTGCGTATAATACACCTTGCCTCCAATCAGGAGGCTGGCAGCGGGAAAGTCGCTGGATGCTCCATGGCGAAACTCGAACGTAACTCCTGCCCATGTCTGTGTTGTGCCGAACGGTACTTCAGTTACATCTCCCGTAGGCAACTCGGTCATCGTGTCACCCCACATTTGCTCAAAGCCTTTCATCATACCGCCATAAATAGGGCCTTTGGAGAACTCTTCCATTCCTTCTGCCATGATTTGGGCGTAGTTGCCACTTCCTCCAAGATGGTAATCGGAAATGATTTTCTCGATAGGCTTGCCTAATTTCTCGATGTAAATGTTGAATTCTGCCACATTGTCCTTGAAAAGCGGATGTTCCATGGTAACAAGCGAATCCTTGCCTTCAATGATGTAACTTGCATCTGCCATTACATCATTGGTGTGATACACATGCAACTTGAAATTACCGAGGTCATGCACCTCGAAGCGTCCCTTCGTCTGTGCCATAGTTGTAATCGTTAAGAGATTCAACAAAATAATTAATACCCTTTTCATTGTTTATGCCTTTAATTCGAGTTATACAATAGTTTGCTAATATCCGATGGTGAAACGCTCATAATGGTGTTTCGGGTTTTCCAGTTCATCAACCATCGCCACGGCGTAATCCTCCACCGAAATATGGCTGTTGCCGTTCTCGTCCATGATAAGATCGTCCTTGCCCAGCCGGAACTTGCCGGTCCGTTTGCCCGGCTCCAGCGTACCGGCGGGTGAGAAGAAAATCCAATCAATGTCCTTTTCATTCATCAATGTGTTCAAATAGAACTCACCGAGTGATCGGACGCCGCCCATAATGGCATCGGGAATAGCACCGGAATCTACCACACGAAGTCCCGGGGCACAGAATAAAGTGCCTGCTCCACCTACACACAACAGCCTTTTCGCACCCGACCGTTTGGCTGCTTCCAATATCAACGGATAATTACGCAAAGTTTCCTCGTAGATATCAGGATTTGTCCAGCCCGGATTGTAGGCACTGATGACCGCATCGCGGCCCTTGCAAGCGGCGACAAGCGCGGACGTATCCGTCACATCGGCCTGCACGACCGTCAGCGATGGACTTTTGATACCGATTTTTCCGGGATTGCGTACGACAGCCGTCACCCGATGGCCTCTTGCCAACAATTCGTTCAAGATAGCGGTCCCGACAAACCCGCTTGCTCCAATCAATGTTACGTTTTTCATGACCTGATGTATTAAAAAGTTTATTACTTACTAAGAGTATCTTTGTTTCTTTTACACCGCAAAAGTAGAAAGAGTTTTTCGCTCACACAAGTAGATACTTGAACATCAGATACTTACTTAGAGGTAACCATTGCTTGTTATCAGGTATTTACAAGCAGAGATATTTTTGAAAAAAAGTTTTTTGCAGTCTAAAAGGAATTTGATTACCTTTGTAGAGTGAATTGAAATATATCATTTTATGGATAGAACAACAATAGAAGATGCACTATTCCCGGATTGTCCGATTCGGAATATACTGGCCCGGTTATGCGACAAGTGGTCTCTTCTGGTCATATATACCCTGAACAAAACCGGGGGCGGACCGATCCGTTTCAAGGAATTGCAGCGTGAGATTCCGGACATATCACAAAAGATGCTGACCGTAACCCTGCGGACACTGGAAGAGGACGGATATGTGACCCGTACCGTATACCCCGAAGTTCCGCCGCGGGTTGAATATGCATTGACACCATGCACACACACCCTGCTTCCCCATATCGATGCGCTGATCGGCTGGGCCAAAGAAAACATGGCAACGATTATAAGCAACCGGAAAAGTGTCGGCAGGGCGTAATCCAGCCTGTTCAGATGATATTTCATACAATCATCAGAACCGCAGTTGGAAAACCTTCATGGAAACTTGTCAACGGGATTGCGATCAACCCGTAACCCATTTTTATCTGGCAGCTACCCACAGTTCAGACAATCCGATTTATAATATCTCACTAACGAGGACGGCACATGCCGCCCTCTTTTTTTCGTCCCGAACAGAATCCGATTACACGGCAGTGCCAACCCAGGCAAACGAATGCCAAAGCCCGGAAACGGCCGACGGCATGTCCTCGGTGTGGCACCGGTTGGCGTCGGTTGGCGCTGATTTGTAACGCCATTCGCCGTTTTCGGGAGGGGTTCGGAAAGCCTTTCTTTGCGTCATCAACCAAATTCAAATCGTTATGACCAAGGAAATCTTTCTGAGCGGCATGACCGCCGACCAGCTCTCGGAGATGATTCGCGAATCGCTGCGCGACGAGTTGCGGCAGCTCCACCCCGAACCCTCCGCCGAGACGCCGAACTATCTGACCCGCCGCGAGACGGCCCGCCGCCTGCGCATCTCGCTCGTGACGCTCAACGACTGGGTGAACCGCGGCCGGATCCGCGCCCACAAGATCGGCGGGCGCGTGTTGTTCCGCGACAGCGATGTCGAGGCGGCTCTGCACCGGATTGTCCCCATCAAAAGCCGATAGCCATGAAGACGACCTCTGATTGCATCGGCATCCGGGAGTATCTCCTCCGCCGGGGGCTGCAGCCCCACCACGAAACCGCCATCCACGGCATGTTCCTCTCGCCGCTGCGCGAAGAGTGCACCCCCAGTTTCAGCGTCCGCTACGACAAGGGGCTCTGGTACGACTTCGGACTGGGTGAAGGGGGCACACTCCTCCAGCTGGTCATGCGCCTCGAAGGGTGCGGCCTGGCAGAAGCCATCCGGAGCCTGCGCAAAGGATCCGCAGACGAAGTCTCCTACCAGCCCATCACGACCGCCTCGGCGCGCGAAGACTCTCCGCTGCGGATTCTCAGCGTCGGGGTGATTCGACACCCGGCGCTGACCGGTTATCTGCGCGAGCGCGGCATCGACCTCGCCGTGGCCGGAGCGCTGTGCCGCGAGGTTCACTACGCCGTCGGCGAGCGGCGCTTCTTCGCCATCGGCTTCCGCAACGATGCCGGAGGCTGGGAGCTGCGCAGTCCGCAGTTCAAGGGAAGCAGCACCCCGAAATCCATCACGACCTTCGACCGGCACGGCGACACGGCGCTGCTCTTCGAGGGCTTCTTCGACCTGCTCTCCTACCTGACGCTGCAGCACGAGCCGACACCGACCGCCGACACCGCCGTGCTCAACTCCGTGGTGAACCTACCCCGCGCCCTTCCGTTTCTCACACGCCACGCCACGATCCTCGCCTTCCTCGACAACGACGAGGCGGGACGCCTCACCCTCGAACGACTGCGAAGCGCCCTGCCCGGTGCGACCGTCATCGACCGGGCGGAAAGCTACCGCACCCACAAGGATCTGAATGAATCACTCCGACCCACTGCAAAGGTTTCCCGCACGCCGCGTCGTCGCGGCCGCAAGTTGTAACGTCGTCCGGAATGACGCCGGAACTGTCGCCCACCCATCGGCCGCTTCGCGACCGCGGCTTTTCCCCCGAGGAAAAAGCCATAGCCTATTAGGGCTTTTTCCGACGCATCGGCCCGCCGACGCTGAAAAAGCCCCAATAGGCCAAAGGGTCAAGCCCCTCTGGACACCCCTGTCGTGCCGCGCACGCCTGGTTCCGCCAACGGTACGTAGAGCTCATGACCCGCCTGGGCTACCCCGTCCGCCCCGAACGTCCCGCCATCCGACGACATACCATCAAGCGGTAACGCCCCGCCGCCGCACCGTTTTTGTATGAAAAATTGCACGGACTTTCCCGAAAAACCGCTATCTTTACTTGAAATATTCTTTTCCAATTACCTATGGCAACCATGAATACGGCCGATATCGGCTTCGAGAAGGAGATTTGGCGCGCGGCGGACAAGATGCGCGGCAATATCGACGCGTCGGAATACAAGTCCGTCGTGCTGGGGCTGATCTTCCTGAAATACATTTCCGACAAGTTCGAGACCAAATACCGCCAGCTCGTCGACGAGGGCGAGGGCTTCGAGGAGGACAAGGACGAATACACCGCCGAGAACATCTTCTACGTCCCCGCCGAAGCGCGCTGGGAGACCACCGCCGCGCAGGCCCACACCCCCAAAATCGGCACCGCCATCGACAACGCCATGCGGGCCATCGAACGTGAAAACCGCCGCTTGAAGGATATCCTGCCCAAGAACTTCGCACGGCCCGAGCTCGACAAACGGCGTCTGGGCGAGGTCGTCGACCTCTTCACCAACATCCGCATGCACCAGCACGGCGACTCGAAGGACATCCTCGGCCGCACCTACGAATACTGCCTCTCGCGCTTCGCCGAGGCCGAGGGCAAGCTGGCCGGCGAATTCTACACCCCGGCGTGCGTGGTCAAGACCCTCGTGCAGGTGCTGCAACCCTTCCGGGGGCGTGTCTATGACCCCTGCTGCGGTTCGGGCGGGATGTTCGTGCAGTCGGCGCGCTTCATCGAGAGCCACGCCGGCAACATCAACAACATCTCGGTCTACGGCCAGGATTCGAACCCCACGACGTGGAAGATGGCGCAGATGAACCTCGCCATCCGGGGCATCGAGGCCGACCTGGGGCAGTACAACGCCGACACCTTCTTCCACGACTGCCATCCGACGCTCAAGGCCGACTTCGTGCTGGCCAATCCGCCCTTCAACCTCAGCGACTGGGGCGCCGACAAACTCGCCGACGACGTGCGCTGGAAGTACGGAACCCCGCCGAACGGCAACGCCAACTTCGCATGGATCCAGCACATCATCCACCATCTGGCCCCGACGGGGCGTGCGGGCGTCGTGCTGGCCAACGGTTCGCTCTCGAGCCAGAGCGGCGGCGAGGGCGACATCCGGCGGCGGCTGGTCGAGGCCGACCTAGTGGACTGCATCGTGGCCATGCCTCCGCAGTTGTTCTATACGACGCAGATTCCCGTCTCGATCTGGTTCTTCAACAAGGCCAAGACGCAGCCGGGCCATACGCTGTTCATCGACGCGCGCAACCTCGGGACGATGGTCACGCGCAAGCTGCGCGAGCTGACCGACTGCGAGTCGGAGGATCCGGCCCGTCGGGGCGACATCCAGCGCATCGCCGACACCTATTGGGCCTACGCCGAGGGGCACCTGGAGGCGGAGCAGGGCTTCTGCGCCATGGCGACGACCGAGGAGATTGCGGCGCAGGACTTTATTCTGACGCCGGGACGCTATGTGGGCATCGCGGCGCAGGCGGAGGATTCGGAACCCTTCGCGGCAAAGATGGAGCGGCTGACGGGCGAGCTTTCGGAGCTTTTCGCGCGGTCGCACGATCTGGAGGCGGAGATCCGCCGGCAGTTGGAAAGTATCGGGTATAAAATAGGGAAATGATAGACATTGTTTTAGATACAAATTTGTTAAAATCAGGAAGTACTGATTTTACTATTGTCCAATTCATTACAAAAGTAAATGATATTTTGGACGTAATAGAGTCAAATGATTGGTATGAAAAAGTAAGAGTCTTAATTCCTCAAATTGTTATAGACGAATTATTTGAACATCAAAAGAAAGCATATTACGACAAATTTGCATCGATTAAATCATGCAAATTTCCAACCTTTGAAGTAAAAGCACATGAAAACTATGATGCTTGGCTTTCTTCGATGTTTAAACAAGCATTATCAGAATTAAAGACGCGAATAGCTAAATGTGAAATAATTCCATACCCATCTAATGAGGTGTTACCCAATATCATAAAAAGATCCATTGCAAAAAAAGCTCCTTTTGAGGGCAAAGAAAAGGAGAGTGACAAAGGATTTAAAGATGTTATCATTTGGGAATCAACACTTGAATACAAAAAATCTCATCCTATAGATACAATTATAATGTGTAGTAGAGATGGTAGGTTTGGCGACAAATCATTAAAAGCAGAATTTGAATCTTTATTCCCAGATGAACTTCATCAGCTAAAACTCGAAAATTCAAATACACCAATATACGATCTTATAGTTAAATTAACAGATAGCGAACAGCAACACCTAACCTTTTCCGAACGATTAAAACAAGAGACGATATCTCTACTAAATGAAGATTTTTTATCGGCTCTTTATATTGGCAGTAAAATTCAGATTGAAGACAATACATTTTATTGCGAAGGGGTATCGCTAATTGACATAACAATATCTAACATTGAGGATATTCCAAATGAGAATAAACGAATATCAATATATGCAAATGTTATCGTAGATTTAAAATATATTGATGATTCCGGAGAAGAACAGAAAGCAAAAAGAACCTATCAATTCATCATAGAGTATTCTTTTGAGACTTCGCTCTACTATCTAATGGAATATGAATTGGACGGTGAATTAAAAAATATCAGAGATTTAGAATATATTTTAAATCAACCAGATGAGCATGAATAAATGGAAACCACATAAATTATCCGAGATAGGTTCTGTTGTTGGAGGAGCAACACCATCTACAACCGTAGATGCTTATTACAACGGAGATATACCGTGGCTTACACCCAAGGATTTATCCGACTTTCACGAACGTTACATTGAACGAGGAGAACGCAATATAACCAAGTCCGGATTAAACAGTTGTTCGGCTCAATTATTACCGGCAGGAAGCGTGTTGTTTTCTTCTCGCGCCCCAATTGGTTATGTTGCCATTGCAAAAAATCCTATTGCAACGAATCAAGGATTTAAAAGCATTATTCCCAATCCGGAAAAGGTAGACAGCCTATTCTTGTATTATTTGTTGAGATACAACAAGGATAACATTGAGGCAATGGGCAGCGGAACAACATTCAAGGAGGTGTCCGGTGCAACCATGAAAAATATTGAAGTATATCTTCCGGAAGACCTTGATGAGCAGCGGCGGATTGCGGGGATTTTGGGGTCGTTGGATGATAAAATCGAATTGAATCGGCGGATCAATGCGAATTTGGAGGCGCAGGCGCAGGCCCTCTTCCGGTCGTGGTTTGTGGATTTCGAACCCTTCCGCGACGGCCCCTTTGTCGATTCCGAATTAGGCAAAATCCCTCAAGGCTGGAAAGTCGGAACAATAAATGAAATTATACAGATTTTATCGGGATACGCTTTCAAATCGGATACGTTTACAGAAGCAGGCCCATATCGACTGATTACCATAAAAAACGTACAGGACGGTAGTCTTAATATTGACGGGGCTGCATATCTATCTGAGATACCAGATAAAATGCCACAACATTGTCATTTGGCTATTGGAGATATTCTATTATCGCTTACGGGAAATGTTGGCCGCGTTTGTATAGTAGACCGAGATGGTCTATTATTAAATCAGCGCGTAGCAAAACTGCAACCAAAGGATAAGCGAAATACTTTTTTCACCTATGCGCTATTCAGACAAGATAGTTTTAAACAATATCTAATACAAATTACCAAAGGTACCGCCCAACTAAACTTAAGTCCCGTTGAAACAAGCGACACTAAAATTGTCTTGCCTAATCAAGACATATTATTACAATTTGGAGAAATAGGTCAACCTCTATTTGATAATATTGTCTCAAACTGTAAGGAAATCATTACTCTTTCCGCCCTGCGCGACACCCTGCTGCCCAAATTGATAGCCGGAGAAATAGCTATCGAATAACTCATCCTTACAAAACCGCTCGCATGACACCCGCCGAAGCCATTGCCATATTGGATGCAAAAATTGCAGATATAAAGGCAAAAATCAATAGTGCCCCATTATATAATAGCCCGATCAGAAATTATATCGGGAACCCTGGGGATTGTTTGAAAAAGGATGTCATAAAAACCTTGCAAAAGATTGGAGGTCGAGAAAGCACGTTGCAGTCAATAGCAAGTGTATCGTTCGAAAGTCGCTTTTCCGGATATTTTGCGGGTCAAGTTTATGGACACCGTGAGGCAGAAGCCGGTTTGGAACAATGTTTTCAAAAGGGCATCAATGCAATCGTATCCATTCTGCAACAGGAACGGGAACATTTCATCCGAATCAAACAGGAACAGGACAAGCAAAAAGAGAGCGCCATTCAAAAAAGGTACAACCGAATATCGCTGATAATCTCCATCACGGCCATTATATTGTCAGCCATATCCTTGGGATTCACGATTTTCTCGTAACTTTGTAAAAAAGTGAATTTATGCCCTTCACCGAAGCCAATTTCGAAAACGCCATCCTCGAAATCTTCCGAGACCTGCTCGGTTACGAGTACCTCTACGGCCCCGATGTCGTGAGGGACTTCGCGGAGCCCCTCTGTGTGGAGATTCTCGAAGATGCACTCGTCCGCATAAACCCCTCGCTCCCCCGCGCCGCCATCGACGAGGCAATCGCCCGCATCCGAAACATCGAAAGCGGTTCGCTCGCCCGCAAAAACGCCCGGTTCACCGACATGCTCCAGAACGGCGTGGCGGTCAACTACTTCGACGGCAGCGAACAGCGTGCCGGGCTGGTGCGGCTGGTGGATTACGACCTCCCGATGCGCAACCGGTTCACGGTCGCGAACCAGTGGACGGTCGAGGAGCGTTCGGTGCGAAGGGCCGACATCGTCGTCTTCGTCAACGGGTTGCCGCTGGTGGTCGTCGAGCTGAAATCCCCCTCGCGCGAGGCGACCGACGTCTCGGAGGCCTACGCCCAGCTGCGCAACTACATGCAGGAGATTCCCTCGCTGTTCGTCTACAACGCCTTCTGCGTGATGAGCGACCTGGCCACGACCAAGGCCGGGACCATCACCGCCGGCGAGGACCGATTCATGGAGTGGAAGACCGTGGACGGCAAGCTGGAGGACGCGCGCTACGCCAATTTCGACGTCCTCTTCCGCGGGATGTTCGAGAAGAGCCGCTTCATCGAGCTGCTCGGCGGCTTCATCTGCTGCTCGGAGAAGGACGGGAAAGAGATCAAGATATTGAGCGCCTACCACCAGTTCTACGCCGTGCGCAAGGCCGTCGAATCAACGCTCCGCGCCGCCGAGACGGACGGCCGCGGCGGTGTCTTCTGGCACACGCAGGGAAGCGGAAAGTCGCTGTCGATGGTCTTCTTCGCCAAGCGGTTGCAGCGGGCGATGGCCTCGCCGACGATTGTTGTGCTGACCGACCGCAAC
>ENA-OXXF01000348-OXXF01000348.1-human-gut-metagenome-genome-assembly--contig:-NODE-348-length-13752-cov-4.698985_pt1 | contig 13752 bp, 10 predicted proteins | sample MGYA00244696_ERZ652735 | MGnify/ENA primary metagenome ERZ652735 (study PRJEB26926, sample SAMN06164520) | human gut metagenome | biome: ENVO:00009003; feature: ENVO:2100002; material: ENVO:00002003...
AAAGACAAGATATTTGTCTTTCTCTCCAAGCTTGCTCTCGTCAAAAAGCGTGGCTTTCTTTTCCGTCTTTTCAATGTAATTGACGACATATGAACCTTTACTGTTCCTCGGAACACATATATTCACATTGTCGTAACTGCTGTATATTCCACAGTTAGAGGCCTGTGTTCCCTGAAAATCACCTGCGACGGACATAAAATCATAATCCACCGAATCCGTATCAAGCCCCACTGCTTTGGCATAATCCGTAAATGCGATAAACGCACCGCGCGTGGTCCAATGATGATCCGTCTTATAATATAACTGCTGGGAAACATTATCTTTTAATGTGTCATACACATCCACAAACCTGATTTTATCCGAAAGATTATCTTTCACGAAATCCATCGTGTCTCTCTGCGTGGATTTGACGTTGTACGGAAGCTTTGCCTCATATATGCTCACTGCATTTGGAACAAGCATAAAATTCACATCAACATTCTTATCCACATTTGCGGCAAATTTATTGATACTTTTCGTCAGTTCTTCAACTTTCTGCTCATTGAATTCTTCCTCCCCAGCTATAAGATAACCGTTTGACGCAATGTATACGCCGTTAATCCTACGCTGGCCGAACAGCCTTAATGTGTTGGTTTTTAATGCAATGCATGCATCCCTTACCGGGAACTGATCCGTAAGATAAGTTTCAAAATCAGTCATAAAACTGCCGTTTTTCACCGTTTCCGCACTTATCTTCGGAAACGTTGCCATATATCTGTTTTCTTTCTCCGAGAATTTGACATCTTTGGATGCAAACATCCACACAGGCATCAGACAAAGAAAAATTATCGTAATAATTCTTGAAGCACTTTTTTTCATAAACGCTCCCTCCTAAAACCTGAAATACAGGAATGGATTATAACTCTCGCTCACAAGAAATGCCACCGAGAGCACAAACAGTAATATACATGCTATCCATTTAATAACTGCCGGTTTCTTACCATTGTCATCAAAACTTACCACGGCAGGCACCATTCCAAGAATCATGATTACAATATATCCCAACAGATAGAATAATGTATCGGCCGTTGCAAAACCGTTGGCACCAAACATGGTTCCAAGGTAATCGGCTGCCCCGGAGAATGAATTGCTGAAGAAAAATACCCATCCGATGATCACTATAATAAATGTTGTAAGCCAGTTAACCGCTTTCGGAAGCTTCGCGCGGAGCTTATTTAACACAAATTTCTCAAGAATAAGAAGTATGCCGTAATAAAGTCCCCATGCCACGAAATTCCATGCAGCGCCATGCCACAATCCCGTAAGCGACCACACGATCAAAAGGTTAATAACCTGCCTGAATTTGCCTTTACGGTTACCTCCGAGAGGTATATACAGGTACTCCTTAAACCATGTACTGAGTGATATATGCCATCTTCTCCAGAACTCTGTAACACTTGTAGACGCATAAGGTCTGTCAAAGTTCTTCGGAAAAGTAAATCCAAGCATCTTGCCGAGTCCTATTGCCATATTGGAATATCCGGCAAAATCATTAAAAATCTGTAATGTATAAGCAATCGCACCAATCCATGCAACCACAGCACCGCGATCCGTCATTCCCAGAATCTCCGTGTGGACTGCTCCTATGCAGTTGGCAAGAATTACTTTCTGTGCAAGACCTTTTATGAATGTAAGGACACCGCCGGAGAAATCATTTCCGGAGAATCTCCTCACGGTAAGCTGTCTCTCAATATCTTCATAACGCACTATCGGTCCGGCTATAAGCTGCGGGAACATCGTAATGTATACTGCAAAAGGCAATATTTTCTGCTGGGCTTTGCTGTCCTTACGATATACATCAATAATATATGACATCGCCTGGAATGTATAGAATGATATACCCACAGGCAGCGCAAGCTCCCTTTTATGAATGGATAATCCCGCTATTGAATTAATTGTATCCACAAGCATTCCCGAATACTTGAAATATCCGAGTATCAGAATATTGATTATTATTCCGAATACAAGTGTTGCTTTCGGATGGTTGCTCTGTTCTATATCTTTTCCGATCAGGTAGTTAAATAAGATACTTATAACCATAAGGATAATATATACAGGCTCGCCCCATGCATAGAAAACAAGACTTGCAATAAGCAGAATCACGTTCTTCCATGTAATATCTTTGCATATATAATATAGAAGGAGCGTTATCGGCAAAAATATAAATAAAAAGTTCAGACTGCTGAAAACCATTTGTTCGCTCCTATTCCGTTATACTTTTCGTAAATGCCTTCTCGATTGAACCGGCATCTTCCGAAACCACATATAACACATATTTACCTTTTTGTTCCAATATGCTTTCCGACAAAAGCTTGTACTGATCTGCAGCATATGACTTGAAAAGCTCCATATTGGTCTCTTTGAGGGTATTGATTATATCTATTATATTCTCACCCTGGTCTTCTGACTTAAGGCGTATAACCAGAATAGTTTCACTGTTCATTACCGACTGGTGTCCGTAATATGCTATCCCATCGTAATCATTGGCATTTACGCCAAATGATTTCTTAAATTCGGTATTGCCGAATTTTTCCATATCTCCCATGTCGGTTGATTGTATTATGTTATCCATAATCTTTGTGGCATCCACGTCGGTATAACTGTTCTGCCGGCTTATAAAAATGACAAAAGCAACCAGGCATACCACAACCAGAAATTCTTTTACTCTAAGTGACATATCAGTATATACCCATTTCCTTAACCAGATAGTTAATCCATTTTACATAAAGCGGGCGCTGAACATGTATACCATCCTTGGTATACAAATCACCGTTATCAACAAACAACTGTGAATCCTCGCTATATGCTACTCCAAGTTCCACACACATCGCACGGATGCGCTCGTTATAAGTGCCTACCATCTTAAGACGGTCCTGTGCATCAACAGCAGCCTGCTTAACAGGCATAAGTCCGCATACTATTATCTTTGTAGACGGAAGACCGGCCTTGAGTTTCTTAATATCTGCCGTGTAATTGTTTATAAAAGCATTCATAATCTGCTTGTCATCACTCATCTCATTCAGTCCGTAGTGGAGAACAAGATATTTAGGATTGTAATTTATTACAGTGCTAATGTTGTTTTCAAGATGCGGTTTAAGGAATGCGCCAACCGTGGCAATTACATTTCCTTTGTTGGCAAGTTCAAAATCCGAAAAACCTGTCATTATTGAGTCACCGACAAAAAGGGTATCCTTAAAGACCTCTTTGGTGGAAATTGTTCCCGCTGCCAGTTTGTCTGCCACAGCGGATGCTTTATCGCTGTCAACGGTATACGGCAGATAACACGACTGGTTACTTCCGTAAAAACCTGCCGGCAGGCTTCCCTTAGTGCCACTGTTATTATCAGGCTTTGCTGCCGGCCGGGTCTCCGTTGCTTTAGTCGGGGCTTCCGTCTCTTCCGGTTTGGTTTCTGGTTCATCGGTCGGAGCTTCCGTTTCTTTATCCGCGGATGTTTCCTCCGCCTGTGAATCCGTAGTCTCCGGGTTGGTTGTATCCGAATCCCTCAGGTTGTTCTCAACTTTCTTCACATCCTGGCTTTCCAATGCCGCAAGGTATGATTCGCCTTCGGATGTATTTGTTTTGTTTCCTTTGTTAATATTCGTAACAACTGTTGTTATTATCAACAGCACCAGTATCGCAATTGATATTATAAGTGCCGGTATTAATTTAGTCTTGTCCATTGCAGACACCTCTCTCATATTTTAATTAAATTTTTCAGAGTCCCATTGTTGTCACAAGGTTCTTAAGCCAATAACCCGTATAGAACTCCTTGGTCAAATGAAGTCCGTCACTTCCGAACACATCCTGATGCTCCATCATATAAGCATTGTCACTTAAATATTCCACACCGATTTCCATGCACATTTCACAGAGTTCAAAATCATAATCATTGATATATTCAAATCTCTGCTGTGAACCGAATATCGTATAACAAACTGGGAACACTCCGCTGACAATTATCCTTGTATCCGGGCATGCACTCTTAAGACGTAGAAGCAGATCCTTATACTGGTTGATTCTGTTACTCCTCTCCTCTGCCGATGTAGAAAGGGTATTTATTCCGTAATGGACAATAACCGCATCTTTTCCGGATGCCATAGTTATTACACTGTCCATATTATCATTGAAGAAATCATAACTTTCGCCGTTACGCGCAACGATGTACTCTTCCGAAATAATTCCATTGGTAGCAAGTGCCCTTATCTGTGAATCTCCGGTAAATGACATATTTGAAAAAGCATCGGCGAATGATAAAGTACCGTTATTGAGGCCATCTACTTTCTGCTGCGCTGCCGTAATATCAACGTTTCTCAAAACATAATTCGGCGGATAAGGCAGGTTTCTTACATTGACAGCATTAACATCAACAGATGCTTTCAAACCGTCATATGTAAATTCTATTGTATTGGTTCCTTCCGTAAGCCTGAAGCTGTCATCAAGTACAACACTCTCATAATCGGTAACTCTTTCAGTGCTTCCGTCTTCACGTTCAAGTATAACCTCGAAGCTGTCCGGAACCGCCTGTCCTCCGGCATACAGAACATCTCCGAGATACTGTACTTTAAGTGATTTTTCTTTAGAATTATTCTTATCCGGCTTAAGTCCGCCATACGGGTCATTATAATTATATTCCCTTGACGGTGATGCCGCCGGCTTAATGGAAAACAAATCCGAAAAAGCAATAAGTCCTATGGCCACAATCCCGCATACCAGCAATGTACCGAGTCCTGCTGCCATAGCTATTTTCATACCGTATCCTTTACTCTTCTTATTAGATTTAGATGTCTCTGCATTACTTTTCATTACAAACTCCTATTACTAAACAAGTCTGGTTTTCTTGATATACTGACAGAACGCCGCATTATTACTGGTTTTGGAAAATATGTCAAGTATTCTCTCAACCGCCTCATCGGAGCGCATTCCGTTGAGTGCCTTGCGCATAATTTCGACCGCTTCCCTTTCTTCCCTGCTAAGGAGCAGATCCTCACGCCTTGTTCCTGATTTGGCAATATCGATGGCCGGGAAAATACGTTTTTCCGATAACTTACGGTCAAGGACAATCTCCATATTACCTGTTCCTTTGAATTCCTCGAATACGACATCATCCATCTTGCTTCCGGTATCAACAAGTGCTGTGGCAAGAATTGTAAGGGAGCCGCCCTCACGCATATTACGTGCTGCACCGAAGAACTTCTTTGGCATATGAAGTGCCGCCGGATCAAGACCACCCGAAAGTGTACGTCCACTCGGCGCAATTACTATATTATAAGCTCTTGTAAGTCTCGTTATACTATCAAGAAGGATACATACATCCTGCTTATGCTCAACAAGTCTTCTTGCTCTTTCAATTACCATCTCTGATACTCTCTTATGATGTTCCGGAAGTTCATCAAACGTAGAATAGATCACTTCGACATTATCGCCCTGTATCGATTCCCTGATATCCGTAACTTCCTCCGGGCGCTCATCAATAAGCAATATTATAAGATGCATTGATTTATTGCTTGTGGTTATTGATTTGGCAACCTGCTTAAGGAGTGTTGTCTTACCGGCCTTAGGCGGTGATACTATCATACCTCTCTGTCCCTTGCCAATAGGGGATATCAAATCCATTATTCTCATTGCGGTACTGCTTGATGGCTGTTCAAGGTGTATTCTCTCATTAGGAAAAATAGGTGTAAGTTTCTCAAACGGAGTTCTCTTTGGTATATCCGATGGTTTATATCCGTTGACCGATTCCATATAAAGGAGTGCGCTGAACTTCTCGCCCTGATTTTTAATTCTCTTGGCGCCTACGATAATGTCTCCGGTCTTAAGTCCGAACTTTCTAATCTGGACCGGTGAAACATAAATATCATTATCTCCCGGGAGATAATTGGCACATCTTATAAATCCGTATCCGTCAGGCATTACCTCAAGTATTCCGTCCGCCTTTGACGTACGGTCAACCATTGCCGGGTCATAATCCTGTCTGTAAGGTTCTTCACCGATGCTTGCCATATTGGTTCCGCCGGATGTCTGCTTCGTCTGACCCTGAGCCTGCGCCGGGGTGTTCTCTTTGGTATCCTCCTGCAAAGCCGGGGTCTGCTCTGCCGTTTTATTATTTTCTTCGTCCGAAACAGTCTCAAGAATGGCATCGATAAGTTCTTTCTTACGCATTGCCGATATATTCTTTATCTGTTTGTTTTTCGCAATGTCCCTAAGGGCAGCAAGTGAAAGTGTTTCTAATTTTTCTCTCATACATATCTCCTTCTTAAATGTCCGAATTTCAACTCCTGGGTTATATTCGGACTTCGTTTCGTATTGGGGTTAAAATAGGAATCTAAGACAACCAGATTGGTCAGCTGTATAAGTTTCTCAACTTCATGCGTAAATGTTACTCTTTTTTAGATTGCATGTCAATCATAACTTTCCTGTTTTCACACTATTTTCACACTATTTTCAAATTTGCCGTTTACTAAAAAATACAGTCGTGATACAATAGAAATAATCGCGGTTTTTCAGGATAAACCGTACTCTGAGAACATGATCATATTGAAAGAAGAGGACAATAACAATGACGACCAACGAAAAAGCATTGATGCTTCACGAAGAATGGAACGGAAAACTTGAAACAGCTTCCAAATGTACCATCAGAACAAGAGAGGATCTTGCACTTGCATATACACCGGGCGTTGCCGAACCTTGTAAACTTATTGCCAAGGATAAGGAACTTGCATACAAGTACACCATTAAAGCCAACACCGTTGCCGTAGTATCGGACGGAAGTGCCGTTCTGGGGCTTGGCAATATCGGACCATATGCAGCCATGCCAGTAATGGAGGGCAAAGCTGTTCTTTTCAAGGAATTCGGTAATGTCAATGCTGTTCCTATCTGCCTTGACACACAGGATACCGAAGAAATCATTAAAACAGTTATCAACATCGCCCCTGCTTTCGGCGGAATCAATCTTGAGGATATTGCCGCTCCGAGATGCTTTGAAATTGAAAAGAAGCTCAAAGAGAAGTGTGATATTCCGATTTTCCACGATGACCAGCACGGTACTGCCGTTATTGTTGCCGCAGGTCTTATCAACTCACTCAAGCTTGTTCACAAGAAGCTTGACGAAATCAAGGTTGTTATGAACGGTGCAGGTGCGGCAGGTATTGCAATTGCAAAGCACCTTCTTAATATGGGTGTAAAGGACATTACGCTTTGCGACAGTAAGGGCATTATCTGCAAGGGTGATCCGAGACTTAACGCTGTTAAACAGGAAATGGCTGAAATTACTAACCTTTCTCACCTTGAGGGCTCGCTTGCAGATGCAATGAAGGGTGCTGATGTATTCCTCGGAATTTCTGCCGCAGGTTGCGTAAGCGAAGAAATGGTTAAGTCAATGGCTAAGGATCCTATCCTTTTTGCTATGGCTAATCCGACTCCCGAGATTATGCCTGACATTGCTAAAAAGGCAGGTGCGGCTGTAGTCGGTACAGGCAGAAGTGACTTTCCTAACCAGATTAACAATGTACTCGCTTTTCCGGGTATTTTCAGAGGTGCTCTCGACTGCCGTGCAAGCGATATTAACGAAGAAATGAAAGTTGCCGCATCTTTTGCAATTGCTTCACTCGTGAGCGATGAAGAGCTTAATGCAGATTATATTCTTCCCGAGGCATTTGACAAGAGAATCGGCAAAACTGTTGCTGAGGCTGTTAAGAAGGCCGCTGTTGAGACAGGCGTTGCAAGAATCTGATAAGATTTGCAAATAAATATTTTAAGAGAAAGAAAAAGAGGAAAACAATGAAAAAGACAGTTACTTTATTGGTACTGATTTCAATGCTGTTCTCCACTGTTTTTCTGTTCACCGGATGCGGTGATTCATCGGTTAAGGAAATTAAGACTGCCGATGATATCAAAGGAGCATCCGTAGGTGTTCAGACAGGTACAACAGGCGATACTTTTGTATCTGACTATGAGGCTGACGGCACCAAGGTTATGCGTTACAGCAAGGGTGCCGACGCTATCGTAGCTCTTACACAGAATAAAATCGACTGTGTTGTAATTGACAGTGAACCGGCAAAGGAATTTGTAAAAGCAAATGCAGGACTAAAAATTCTTGATGAACCTTTTGCGGAAGAGCAGTATGCAATCTGCATTTCAAAGGAGAATCATGAACTCACCGAAAAAATCGACAAAGCTCTTGCAGAGCTTAAAGACGAGGGCGTTCTGGACAAAATCAAAAGCTATTACATAGAGGGTAATACCGATACTGTACCCTACGAATCACCTAAGGATATCAAGTATGACGGTGAACTTCATATGGCTACGAACGCTGCTTTTCCACCGTATGAATATGTTGAAGGCGGTAAAATTGTCGGTCTTGATCCGATGATGGCTACAGCAATCTGTGACAAGCTCGGTAAAAAACTTGTTATTGATGATATGGAATTTGATTCTGTTATCACTGCTGTTCAGACCGGCAAAGACGATTTCGGTATGGCGGGTATGACTGACACACCGGAAAGAAGAAAAAATATCGACTTTTCAACTTCATATGCCAACACAACTCAGGTTATTATCGTAAACGACAGTGCGTCGGGCAGTTTGTTCGGCAATCTCGGTGAAAGCTTTAAAAACACATTCATCACAGATAACAGATGGCAGCAGCTTTTAAGCGGTTTGCTTGTAACCCTTGAAATTACATTGTTTGCAGGTATTATCGGTGTTATTATCGGTTTTGTCATTGCTCTGGTAAGAGCTACTCACGATATTCAGCTTGACAAGAGAAAATGCAAGAGCTTCGGTGATTGTGTTCTGAAATTCTTTAATGCGATTTGCAACATCTACATTACTGTTATCAGAGGCACACCTGTTGTAGTTCAGTTGATGATTATGTATTACATTATTCTTGCATCTGTAAGAAACGGTATCTTTGCCGCAATCATTGCATTTGGTATGAACTCTGCCGCTTATGTTGCAGAAATTGTTCGTTCGGGTATTATGGCTGTTGACATCGGTCAGACTGAGGCAAGCCGTTCACTCGGTTTTAACAACAGACAGACAATGACAATGGTCGTTCTTCCGCAGGCAATTAAAAATGTTCTTCCTGCACTCGGCAATGAAATTATTACACTTCTCAAAGAAACTTCGGTTGCAGGTTATGTTGCACTTGCAGATATCACATATATTGGTAATATGATTCGTTCAAGAACTTACGAGGCATTCTTCCCGCTTATTACGGTTGCATTGATTTACCTTGTAATTGTACTTGTGCTTTCGTACATCCTCAGAAGATTTGAAAGGAGATTGAAAAAGAGTGAAAGATAACGCATTAATCTCCGTAAGAGGACTTGAAAAATCATTTGGTAAGGATATTCAGGTTCTTAAAGGTATTGATATTGACATTTTTAAAGGCGATGTAGTTGTTGTTCTCGGTCCGTCAGGCTCGGGTAAGTCAACTTTTCTCCGTTGCCTTAACAGACTTGAAGAACCGACAGGCGGTCACATTTTCTTTGAGGGTACCGATATTACGGATCCAAAGGTTAATATAAATGTTCACCGTCAAAAAATGGGAATGGTATTCCAGCAGTTTAACCTTTTCCCCCACAAGACTGTTATTGATAACCTTACGATGGCTCCTGTCAAGCTTCTTGGCAAGAGCAAAGATGAGGCTAAAAAAGACGCTATGGATCTTTTGGAGCGTGTAGGACTTGCCGAAAAGGCAAACGCATATCCTAACCAGCTTTCAGGCGGTCAGAAACAGCGTATTGCAATTGTAAGAGCGCTTGCGATGAATCCCGATGTTCTCCTCTTTGACGAGCCAACATCTGCACTCGACCCCGAAATGGTCGGCGAAGTTCTTGATGTTATGAAAGAGCTTGCCAAGGCAGGTATGACAATGGTTGTTGTTACTCACGAAATCGGCTTTGCAAAGGAAGTTGCAACCGATGTTGTATTTATTGACGACGGTGTTATCAAAGAAAAGAACAATCCGCAGGAGTTCTTCAATAATCCGCAGGACGACCGTTTAAAGGAATTTTTATCAAAGGTTCTTTAATTTTAAACAAAAATCAGAGGATTTCAGTTTTCGCTGAAATCCTCTTTTTTAATTACTTATTTATTTGATTACCGTAAATATATTCTTCGGCTTTTGATATGAGTATTGATTTTTTGTTTGGGACATTTGCATCTACTACAAGCATTAGCAGATAATCGAGAATATTTCCGACATCTCTTCCCTCTTTTACGCCAAGGTTTAAAACATCTTTACCGTTGATATCAAGCTGACTCAGCTTAAAACATTCGTTATCTTTGATTATTTCATTAAGATGTGTTTTAGCATTTTTAAGATATCCGAGCTTTTCTTCTCGCTGATATTCAGACTGGGCAGATATATCGGCGTATTCGACCTCTAACAACTGCTTTGTAAGGTCTGTACCGAGTACATTCATAACCTTTTTCATAAGCTTTTTACTGCCGTTAAAACGGACATCATGATATTCAATAAGCAGAAGAGTTTTGTTTATAAAATCAGATGGCAATCTTAGTCTGTGCAGAATTTTGTCTGCAATTTTTTTACTTTCAAGCTGATGTCCCTGAAAATGGGATTGACCGCTGTTATCAGTAGTTTTAACAAAAGGCTTGCCGATGTCATGCAGAAGCATTGTCATACGAAGTATGGAATTCGGTTCAATTGTGCCGAGTGCAGTCAGGGTATGTTGCCACAAATCATACGAATGATGAATGTTGTTCTGATTGAAATTGAACATAACGGTAATTTCAGGGATAATAACAGCAATTGTTTCTCGGTAAGCGTCAAGAATTTTTACGGCATCCTCACCGCAGATGAGCTTTAGAAATTCCGAAATCACACGCTCTGTTGCAATGTTTTTTAGCAAGTCTGCATTTTTAAATATAGACTTTGATGTGTTCTCTTCAATTGAAAATCCGTAAACAGAGGCAAAGCGTAATGCCCGCAAGATTCGCAGAGCATCCTCGTTAAAGCGTGTATCGGGATTTCCGACACAACGGATAATTTTATCTTTAAGGTCATTTTTACCACCGTATGGATCGACAAGGCCGTATTCAGCGTTATATGCCATTGCATTTACCGTAAAGTCACGGCGTTGCAAATCTTCATTTATGTTTCGTGTAAAGCTTACGCTGTCCGGATGACGGTTATCGGAATAATCACCGTCAATACGGTAGGTTGTGATTTCATAGACTTCACCGCCGCATACAACGGAAATTGTGCCGTGTTTGATACCTGTATCAAAAGTACGATAAGCCTCAAAGCATTTTTTTGTCTGCTCAGGCAAAGCGTTTGTACAAATATCTGTATCATGCGGAGTCAAACCGAGAAGATAATCACGAACACAACCGCCCACTATAAAAGCCTCATAGCCTTGATTATTCAGTTGTCTGATTAATTTTTCAGCGTTTTTGTTTATTTGCATTTCTTTTTGCAGTCAGTTTAAGATGACTTTCCTTTTTGAATTTTTCTATATAGTGCTGTGCTATATTGTAGAATATATTAAATACAACAAATGTGCCTACAGCAAAGATTACAAGCAATATGATGTTTTCAAATGTAAGCGGTGCAAGTGAGAACAATCCGCCGAAGAAGATTGAACCGATTATTATTCCTGCGGAACATCCGATGACCATAACGGCTCTGAGCGGATTAAACGGGATTGATAATCTGATTACAAGCAGCATACATGAAAATGCAGTAAGATATACGCAGAGAGTTGAAAACTGTGCCTGCGGCATATCCGTCATATACTTTAAAATTGCGAGTAATATTGTATCTGCCGAAATACAAAAAGCTGTGGGGAGTGATCTTGCTATTATATTTACGGTGAAATTACCTTTTACTATATCTTTATTCGGTTGAAGTGCGAGAACAAATGATGGCAGTCCAACCGTTAATGCACCGACAAGCGTAAGCTGTATCGGTTCAAAGGGATATCCTGTGCGGAAGAATATGAAGAAAATTGAGAGTATAACCGAATAAATCGTCTTTACAAGATAGAGCGCAGAGCTTCGTTCAAGGTTATTGATTGTTCGTCTGCCCTCTGCCACAACGCTCGGCATTGCGCCAAAGTCATTATTGACAAGTACAAGCTGTGACACATTTCGTGCGGCATCACTGCCTGACGCCATAGCTACGGAGCAATCCGCCTCTTTGAGTGCGAGAACATCATTTACTCCGTCACCTGTCATAGCAACCGAATGTCCGTGCTTTTTAAGGGCAACCACAAGCTTTTTCTTTTGAGCCGGAGTTACTCTGCCAAACACATTACAACGCTCTGCCGCATCTTCAAGCTCTTTATCTGTTGTTACGGTTGACATATCGATTGCATTTTCTGCACCCTCAATTCCTGTATCAATTGCAATATTTTTAACAGTTTTAACGCTGTCGCCTGAAATCACCTTTAAGGTGACACCCTGATCCTTAAAATATTTTACCGTTTCATTTACATTATCACGAAGTTTATCCTTGATAAGAATGAGTGCAAGCGGTTTTAAATCATCAGGCAATGAGTCTTTGTCCGGTTCACTATCGCTTTCGGCAAGAACAAGGATTCTGACGGTTTGATTTATCTTTTCAATCTCAGAATACACCTCGGAATACTTTTCTCTGCTTTTTAAAATACATTCAGTCGCACCGACTATGTAGGTCTTGCCGTTTTCAAATGTACCGCCCGACCATTTTGTTTCGGAGGAAAAATCGCAGAATTTACTGCACTCATACGGTGAAACGGAATCCGAATAGTCACGCAGTGCATACAAAGTTGCATTTAGTTCATCAGACGCTTTTACAATTGAAGAAAGTGCTTTCTTGATTTTATTTTCATCAGCCCCAAACGGAATGACACCTGTTACCGTCATTTCGTCTGTTGTAAGCGTTCCCGTTTTATCAAGACAAAGCACATCAACTCTTGCAAGTGTTTCAATGCAATACATTTCTTGTACAAGCACCTTTTTGGATGAAAGCCTGATAATTGATACTGCAAGAACAGAACTTGTAAGAAGAATCATTCCCTTTGGAATCATACCGACAAGCGACGCAACAGTGCTGATTACTGCAGACTGCAATGTTGCATCTGGCAAGGTGAATTGTCGAATAAAAAATGCAATTCCGATTGGGAAAAGTACAAATGTACAGATTTTGATAATGAAATTGAATGACTCCATAATCTGAGAATTTACTTTTTTAATATATTTGGCTTCGTTATTTATCTTTGCGGCATAGCAATCGGCTCCGACCTTTACAGCCTGAGCATAACATTTTCCTGCCGCAATAAAACTGCCTGAAAGAAGTTCATCTCCGACATTTTTTTCAATTAGATTTGATTCGCCTGTAAGCAAACTTTCGTTGACTCTGCAGTTGCCGTCGCATACAATGCAGTCGGCAGGAATCTGGCTTCCTCTTGAAAGCACAAGAATATCATCAAGAACAATCTCATCTTTACTTATTTCTGCAATTTTACCGTTTCTGAGAACATTGATTTTTTTCTCAGACAAAATAGTCAGCTTGTCAACGCTTATTTTGGAACGAATTTCCTGAACTATACCTATAATTATATTTGCGATAACAACACCGATAAAAAGCATATTCTTGTGTGAACCCACAAAAATCAATGCCGCAAGCAAAATTACATTTATAAGATTGAAAAGCGTAAAAATGTTGTCACAAAATATTCCTGTCTCTTATACACATCTCCGAGCCCA
>ENA-OXXF01000369-OXXF01000369.1-human-gut-metagenome-genome-assembly--contig:-NODE-369-length-13188-cov-5.075687_pt1 | contig 13188 bp, 10 predicted proteins | sample MGYA00244696_ERZ652735 | MGnify/ENA primary metagenome ERZ652735 (study PRJEB26926, sample SAMN06164520) | human gut metagenome | biome: ENVO:00009003; feature: ENVO:2100002; material: ENVO:00002003...
GCGCTGGCCGTTATAGGTGTGCGTAAAGCAGCTGGCACCGGCGTTGATGGCGGCGATGCACTCATCGTAGGTGGCGTCGGAGTGACCGATGCTGGTCACCACACCCTTGGCGTTGAGGTTGACCGTCAGGTGCTTGTCGAAGAAGTTGGGCGAGAGGCTCAAATCGAGGGTTCCGCGCTCGTATTTCGAGGTCTCGAGCGTACCCTGCTGGTTGGTGTAGCCCACCGAAGCGCGGTAGGGCATGCGGTCGTCGATGTTGCCGATGACGCTGACGTTGTGGTCGTGCGAGATGGCCGTGCGGAAGATCAAATCCTGCCAGTTGGTGTTCTTGTCGCCCATCATGGAGCGTACCTTGTCGCCCGTTTCGGTGCCGACGGGGAAGACGCGGTCGACATAGTCCCGGAACTCGGCGGGCGAGAAGACGGGCAGCTCGTCGGAGTTGGTCTGGACGCTCACGCTGCCGCTGTACGAGACGCGCGGGGTGTTGCCCTTGCCCTTCTTCGTGGTGATCATGATGACGCCGTTCGAGGCGCGCGAACCGTAGATTGCGGCGGCCGAAGCGTCCTTCAGCACGGTGAACGACTCGATGTCGTTGGGGTTGATCGTCTCGAGGGGGTTGGCCATGCCGGCGCCGCCGTCCGAGGCGATGGGCACGCCGTCGATGACGATCAGCGGGTCGTTCGAGGCGTGGAGCGACGCGGCGCCGCGGACGCGGATCGTGGAGCTCGAGCCGGGACCGCCGTCACCGGGGATGATGTGCACGCCCGGGACCTTGCCCTTGAGCATGTCCTGGGCCGAAACGACGGCACCGCGGTTCAGCTCCTCGGCCTTGATCGCCACGACCGAACCGGTCATGTCGTTCTTCTTGACCGTACCGTAGCCGATGACCACGACGTCGTCGATGCCCATGGCATCCTCTTCGAGCGTCAGGTGCTGAAGCAGCGTCGAGGAGGCCACCAGCGTGACGGTCTTGTAACCGACATAGCTGATCTCGATGACTGCTTCGGGCGAAGCCACGCGGATGGCATAGTCGCCGTCGATGCCTGTCGAGACACCGTTGGTCGTGCCCTTTTCGACCACCGTGGCGCCCAGAACGGGCATTCCCGACTTGTCGACAACTACGCCTTGTACCTCATAACCAGCATTTTGTGCCAGCGTGAGGGGGGGTAATCAAGCTGGCCAGCAAGATGCCCACACACATAGTCAAAAGTTTTTTCATAAGGATTTTTGGTTGGTTTATGATACAAGTAGGTTTTTTCGGTTCGGATCAGCGGGCCCGCTCTTCGCGCACGAACCCGACGGAGAGGGCGGCCAGCAGCATGAAGAGCCCGGCCAGGGCGAGCATCCAGATCGCCTCGCTGCCGAAGCAGTACTTGACGATGGCGCCGCCCGTGAGTCCGATGACGATCTGCGGGATGGTGATCGTGAAGTTGAAGATGCCCATGTAGACCCCCATGTGGCGCGGTTCGACGGCGCGCGAGAGGATGGCGTAGGGCATGGCGAGAATGCCTGCCCAGGCGATGCCGATGCCCACCATCGGGAGCATCAGCGCATACTGGTCGTGCAGCAGGCACAACCCGGCAAAGCCGGCGGCGCCGGCCAGCAGGCAGACGGCGTAGACGGGCTTGTTGCCCCAGCGAGCGGCGATGCGGCTGAGGAAGAGCGCCGCGATGCAGGCCGGAATCGGATAGGTGCCGTTCAGCACGCCGACCCATGTCTGCGTGGCGCCGTCGGAGAGCACCGCCCCCGACGGGTCGGTGACGACGCCCGTGATGGCGGGTTTGAGGTAGGTCCACATGAGGAAGAGCGCCGCCCAGGAGAAGAATTGCGTGATGCCGAGACGGACCATCGCCTGCGGTACGTTGCGCAGCAGCGTGAGGAAGCCCGGACGCGGGGCGTCGTTCTCCTCCTTGCGGATGTCGTTGTAGCGGGCGAACTCCTCGGGCGGGTATTCGCGGGTGCGGAACGCGGTGACGAGGACCGTGAGCAGCAGGATCGCCCCGCCGATGTAGTAGGAGTAGGCGATGTGCGCCGGCACCTGGCCCGGGACGGTTTCGTCCGAGACGCCCATCTGCGTCATGAGCAGCGGCAGGATGGCTCCGATGACGGCGCCCAGATTGATCAGGAAGGTCTGTACGACGTAGCCCTGCGTCTTCTGCGAATCGTCGAGCATGTCGGCCACCAGCGCCCGGAAGGGCTGCATCGTGACGTTGAACGAGAGGTCCATGAAGAGCAGGATGAAAGCCCCCATGGCCAGCGGGGCGAAGGCCAGCAGGCGCGGACAGTTGGGCATGAGCGCCAGGGCGAGCGTCGAGATGATCGACCCGCCGAGGATGTAGGGGATGCGGCGGCCCAGGCGGGTCCACGTGCCGTCGGAGAAGAGTCCGATGATCGGCTGGACGATCATGCCGGCAATCGGCGCTGCAAGCCAGAAGTAGCTGAGGTGGCTGACATCGGCTCCCAGCGATTCGAAGATGCTCGACGTATTGGAGTTCTGAAGCGAATATCCGATCTGTACGCCGAGAAAGCCGAAGCTGAGGTTCCAAATCTGCCAGAAGGAGAGTTTGGGCTTGTTCATTCGGGTATCGGGTTGTTTTAGGTTATACAAATTTTAATAAAATATCTCATTTGCGGAACTCTCGGGCGACGAACGGGGCGTCGGATGCGACGAACGGCGGGATTTTTCCGACGAGCGGTTTGCCCGGCGGATTTGTTTTTTTCGTCGGAAATGCCTACCTTTATTGTAGCATAGGCCGCCCCGGGGCGGCAAACCCGACAGTCATGCGTTCGCTCAAGGTCTCCGGAATCATCCATCTGTTCGCCGTGCTGCACGCGGCGGTGGCGCTGCTGTGCCGTGTCGCGGGGGTGCACGACGAACTGGTCCTGACGCTGCTCACCATCGTGATGATCGTGCTGATCTGCCTGAAGCGGGGCCTGAACGTCGAATTCACGGCCTCGTGCGTGATCGTCGTCAACGTGATCGGTTACCTGCTCGGTACGGGCGGCGCGGCGCTTATCGAGCGGATCGTCCGCTCGCCCCTGGCCGTGCATGCCGTCTCGACCTTCCTCACCACGGAGATCCTCGGCTGGGGTATCTACTGGTTCACCCGCTTCCTGCGGCGCGGCGATGCGTCGGAGCGTCCGGCGACGTGGAATCCCCGCATCGGGCTGCTGCTGCTGGCCGTAGGGGTGATCTTCGTCCTGCGGCTGGCCTACGTCGAGCTCTTCGCCTCGCCGTCGTTCTCGGCCGACCGGCTCTACCGGATGGCCGGTCTGCTCGCTTCGAACTCCGTGGCGCTCATCGTCCTGCTCTGCGTCAACGTCATCTTTGTGCGCCACATGCGGCGCCATGCCGAACGGCCGGTCGTCGTCAAGGGGGTGCTGCTGCTGATTTTCGTCCTGCTGACGACGGCCTGCGTGGCGCTCCTTGCCGGACTGCACCTCCCCTTCGGCTTCGACCGCAGCTTTTCATGGCGGGAGTTCTTCCAGCTGTCGATTCTCACGCTGCTGGTCGAGATGACCCTCTACTCGCTCATCTTCATGATCGACTACGCCCTTGTCGCCCGCTCCGTGCTGCGGGTCGAGCGGGGCCGCACCCACCAGGCGCAGTTCCTCTACATGAAGCTCAAGCAGCAGGTCAATCCTCATTTCCTCTTCAATTCGCTCAACATCCTCGACTGCCTGGTCTGCGAACAGCGCACCGAGCAGGCCAGCGCCTATATCCGCAAGCTGGCCGGCATCTACCGCTACATGCTTCAGAACGAACAGGAGACGCTCGTGCGGCTGAAGGAGGAGATGGATTTCGTCGGCATGTACGTCGATCTGCTGCAGGTCCGCTTCCCCGACGGTTTCCGCGTCGAGACCGACCTCGCCGACGAGGCCCTCATGCGCAGCATCGTCCCGTGCTCCGTGCAGCTGCTCATCGAGAATGCCATCAAGCACAACGTCGTCGATGCCGCCTCGCCGCTCGTGATCCGCATCACGGCGACGGCCGAATCGGTCACCGTCGCGAACGACCTGCGGCCCAAACTCGCGGCGACGACCTCCTCCACGCGCGTGGGGCTGAACTACATTCGCCAGCAGTACCTCGATCTGGCCGGCCGGCCGATCGTGATCGAACGAACCGAAACCCAATACCGTGTCACCTTACCCCTCTTATAAGCCTATCCCATGAGAGTATTGATCGTTGAAGACGAGCCCATGGCTCAGCAGAACCTGGCGCGGGCGCTCACGCAGCACTATCCCGATCTGCAGATCGTCGGTGCAACCGGCTCGGTGCGCGAGACCGTCGAGTGGCTCCGCACGCCGGGAAACGCCGCCGACGTGATCTTCATGGATGTGGAGCTCTCCGACGGCGACTGCTTCGAGATCTTCCGGCAGGTCGACGTCTCGGCCCGCGTCGTCATGACGACCGCCTACGACAGCTATGCCGTGCGGGCCTTCGAGGTCAACAGCATCGACTACCTGCTCAAGCCGATCGACCCCGCGGCGCTGAAGCGGGCCGTTGAGCGGTGCCGGCAGCGCGACGCGGGCTTCGACGCCGAGCGGCTGCTGGCGGCCATCCGTGCGCCGCGCGCCTACAAGCAGCGCTACATCGTGCGCTTCAACGACCGGATCGTGCCCGTGAAGAGCGAGGAAATCGCCTATTTCTACTCCGAGGAGAAGAACACCTACCTGGTGACGAACGACGGTAGCCGCTACGTGATGGACCTCTCGCTGGACATCCTCTCCGAGGAGCTCGACGCGAAGCGCTTTTTCCGGATTTCGCGCAACTGCATCATCTCGATGCCGGCGATCGTCAGCGTCGTGAAGTATCAGGGCAACCGGCTCAAGATCGTGGCCCGGCCGCGTCCGGCCTTCGAGCCGGTCGTGAGCCGGTCGCGGGTCGACGATTTCCTGCGCTGGCTCGAGGGCGAGGCGTGACCTGCCCCGCTGCGGGCGATGTTGGGCGGCTTCGGGCCGGCGGTCGCGTCCGGCCTTCATATACTACTCTACGGTAAACGGCGGGACGATCCCCATTCGGATCGTCCCGCCGTTTTGTTGCGGAGCGGAAAGTCAGCGGCGGCCGCTGACGGCAATCATGTCGCGCAGCGTCGTGTTGAAGTCCTCCTCGCCGATCAGCCGTTCGAGCGTCAGGTGCATGCGGTAGCGCCAGTAGTAGCGGGGAATGGCCGGGATGTTGATGCGCTCCTTGTCGGGCATGCGGAAACGCAGCGAGCCGTCCATCGAGAGCCAGTCCTGCAGGGGCAGGATCGTGAACATCGACGGGGAGGCGAGGTGCATCTCGATGATGCGGCGGCAGATCCACGGTTCGCAGAACCAGGGTACGTCACCCTCGCCGTGCAGTACCTCGCGGTAGAAGCGCGCCGTGACGGTGCGGTCCTCCTCCCACCAGGCGCGCAGCGGATTCATGTCGTGCGTCGAGGTGGTGCAGACCGAGAGGTAGGGGTAGCGGGCCGGATCGGCAAAGGTCTCGGCCGGCGACTTGGGCATGCGCTGGATTTCGAGCGAGAGAATCTGCAGCATGCGCATCGTCTCGGGTACGCAGTCGGGGATCATGCCGAGGTCCTCGCCGCAGGCGAGCATGTCGGTGGCCGTAAGCAGCATGGGCAGCTTGCGCAGGGCCGACTCCTGCCAGAAGCGGTCGTGACGGCGGTAGAAGAAGTCGTCGTGCAGCCGGTTGAAGGCCGCCTGCTGCCAGTCGGCGAGCAGCCGGAAGGCGCAGGTCGTCTGGGCGCCGATACGCGGGTGGTAGTACCCCTTGCGGCGCGGGTCCTTGACGAAGAGCACGTCCTCGAGCAGCGCCATGAGTCCCTCGCGCAGCCGTTTCGTGCGGTCGTCGTCGCCCGGCAGGCGCTCGGCGATCTTGCGCTGCGTGGCGAAGGCGGGGATGAGCCGTCCGTTGCGGAGGTATTTCGTGCGCACTTCGCCGGCCAGGTCGCCGAAGAGCGTGTCCAGGATCCAGTCGTCGGTGCGCGGCGCCGTGTAGCGGTCGTCGTCCATCTCGAAGCCGACGTTGCGCAGCTCCTCGGCCGAGTAGGGCATCGCGGGGTTGAAGTGCCCGAGCAGACCGTGCACGGTGTCGGCGGGAATCTCCCAGATGCGGAAGAACCCGAGGATGTGGTCGATGCGGTAGGCGTCGAAATACTCCGACATCTTCTTCAGACGGGCGCGCCACCAGGCGTAGTTGTCCTGGGCCATGCGCTCCCAGTTGTAGGTCGGAAGTCCCCAGTTCTGTCCCGAGGCCGAGAAGGCGTCGGGCGGCGCTCCGGCCTGCGAATCGAGGTGGAACAGGCGCGGCGACTGCCAGGCGTCGACGCTCGTGCGGCTGATGCCGATCGGCAGGTCGCCCTTCAGCACGATGCCGCGGCTGTGGGCGTAGCGGCACGCCTCGGAGAGCTGGAGGTGCAGGTGGTACTGCACGTAGCAGTGGAAGGCCACGTCGTTGCGCCGCTCGAGGCAGAAGGCCTCGATCTTCTTGCGGTCGAAGCGGGCGTAGTCGCCCCAGCGCGAGAAGTCGGCCGTGCCGTAGTCGTCGCGCAGCGTGCGGAAGGCGGCGTAGGGTAGCAGCCACTCGCGGTTGGCCTCCATGAACTCCTTGTAGTCGCGGCGTGCGGCCGTGCGGGCGCCGTGGCGCGCGAAGGCCTTGCGCAGCAGGTCGTTCTTTGTGCGGTTGACCCGTTCGTAGTCCACCTCGGGCAGGGCGTTCAGCTCGTCGCGCAGGCGGCGGTATTCGTCGTTCTCCTCGACGCCCGCCTCCGTCAGACGCAGGAACTGCGGATGCAGCGCGAAGGTCGAGTTGGCGTTGTAGGGATAGGAGTCCTCCCACGTGCCGGTCATCGTCGTGTCGTTGATCGGCAGCAGCTGCAGGATGCGCTGCCCCGTGGCCGCGGCCCAGTCGACCAGCAGCTTGAGGTCGGGGAACTCGCCGATGCCGAAGTCCTTGTCCGAGCGGAGCGAGAAGACCGGAATGGCCGTGCCGGCGCCGCGCCAGCGGCGTTCGGGAATCTGCGGGACGGTCGTGGCGTCGACGACGGCCTCGCCTTCGGCCGGCAGATCGGACCCGGTGCGGTTGGGGCCCTCTTCCCAGATGATCGGGGTGAGGGTCCGGCGGTCGGCGATCAGGTACTTGTACTCGAAGCGGCGCGTGACGGTCAGCGCGAGCGACCACTCGGGAAAGCGGGTGTCGTCCAGCGGCAGCACCTGTTTCCAGTCGCCCAGTTCGCGGCCGCTGCCGGCGATGGCCAGCACCTCGTCGGGGCGCAGCTGCGCCTGGGCCGTGCGGAGCAGGATGTTGCCGCGCCGTCCCTTCCGTGGTGCGGCCGCGTGGAGGCGTTCCGCCTCGCGGGAGAAGATGCCCCGCGAGAAGGCCGACGTGTGGAACGGTCTGTCGGCGGGGATGTCCTGCCAGCGGTCGCGGATACGGAGCGTCGCCGGAGCCATGCCTTCGGGCAGCTGCAGCGTGTGCGGCGCCCATTCGCGGCGGCGGCAGACGCCCTCCGCTTCCACCTCGTAGAGGTACTCCAGCGGCTGCGACGCATCGGCCTTCGCAAGGGTCGCGCGCCAGATTCCGTTGTCGGCGTACTGCATTTCGAGGCGCCGGCGTCCGATGCGCAGCACCAGCTGCTCGCCCCATCGGGTACGGTATTCGATGCTGAAAACGATTTTCATAGGACAGGTATGTCGTTTTGATTCGATTCGGGTATTCGGGTAGCGGTATGCAAAATTAAAAAATCCGTCCGAATTCGCGGCATGCGCGGTGCGAAATTTTTGAACTGCACCGCAAAACGGCGCCAAAAAAAACCGGACGGTGCAAACCGTCCGGTCCGTTGTGTCGTTTTCATGGGGAGCTTCCGCCGGGTTGCCCCCGTTGCGCGGCCCTCGTTGCACCGCCCTCGTTGCGCGGCTCCTGTTGTGCCGCATCCGCCGGACCGGAGAGCACGCCGTTTCCGCCTCCCCTCTCCGTTGCGCCGCATCCGCCGGGCCGGGGAGCATGCCGGTTCCGCTTCCCCTCTCCGCTTCCCCTCTCCGCTTCCCCTCTCCGTTGCGCCGCCCGGTTGCGTTGTTCCCGTTGTCGCCCCGTTGCGCGCCCCCCGGTCGGGCTGGAGATCACGCCGCTTCCGTGCGCCATCCCTCCTCCATTGGGTTGCTCCCTTCGTGTTGCCTTTGTCGCGTCGTGTTGCCCCCCCCCGGTCGGGCCGCCGCGCTTATCGCATGGCGACCTGCGCCTGACCGATCAGCCGGCCCTCGGTGTAGAGCTCCATGCGGTAGGTGCCCCCCGCGAAGCCCGACGAGGTGAAGTAGATGCCCACCTCGAGGTCCTGGTTCTGGTAGTCGACCTCACGCATGGCCGAGTAGGTGAGCCGCTCGCCTTCATACTCGAACGACGGCATCGCCTCGGTGGTCAGCACGTAGCCGTCGGGCGAGATGATGCGCAGGTAGATGGCCTTGTTGCCGGGCATGGCCAGCTCGTTGGCCGAGAGGACGAAGTCCACGCGCAGGCGCGAGGCGTTCTTGATGCGCGACACGGACTTCCCGCGGTCGTTGAGCGCTTCGAGCCGGATGTCGCGGGCGCGGAGCACCGAGCCGACCTTGACCTTGTTGTCCAGTTCGGCGGCCTTTTCTTCGGCCATCTCGGCGCGCAGGTTGGCCGAGGAGATCTCCTTGCGGTAGGAGACGTTCTCGCTGATGAGCTTCTGGTTGAGCGTATTGAGCGAGTCGATCTGCCGGATGTAGTCCTTCATGGCCGTGCGCAGCGTGCCCACCTCGCGTTCGTACTGCTTGATCTTGGCGAGGTTCCACGAGCGCTCCTTCTTCAGTCGCGTCATGAGCGAGTCGGCACGCTCGCGCTCGACGGAGAGGCTGGCCGAGATCGAGTCGTTCGAGACCCGCAGGTTGTCGTAGTCGTTCATCAGGCGGCCCAGATCGTTCTGGATCGAGTCGCGGTCGGCCTGCAGCAGCTCGTTGTCGAGCATCTGCTGGCGATGGATGCTGAAGTAGAGGATCGACAGCGCCACCAGAATCACCGAGAGGATGATGATGACGATGCGGTATCCGCGGATGGACTTCTCCGCTTCGGGCTGCCTGCCGTAGTCGTCGTCCTCGAATTCCGAGGGGTCGTAACTCTGTCTGTTCTCTTCCATAAGGTTGTCGAATTTTCGCAAAGATAATCAAATTTTCATTTTATCAGGCTCTCGAGCGGATATTTGAGCCCCTTGTAGCCTGAAATGTAGGCCTGGATGCTGCCGATGCGCACCGGCGACTCGATGTAGAGCGGAATCTTGTTGCGGTCGTCCGAGATCCAGATCGTGAAGACCGTGCCGTCGGTGAAGGAGTACCCCTCGGTGGTGCCCAGCTGACACTCGAACTTCAGTGTCCGGAAGCGCCCCATGTTGCGGATGCGCTTCTGCTCGCGGCCGAGGTAGCGGTAGTGCAGGTGGCGGATCGTGTCCTGGAGGATCATCTGCAGCGTGGCGGGCTCGCCGACGCGGAAATCCTCCGCATTGGCCGACCGCAGGTTGAAGAAGAGCGCGATGGCGTCCATGCTTTCGGCCGTCAGCATCATCTGCTTCTGCCGTTCGGGCTTCTGGCGGCTGCGCCAGCGCGTATGGACCACCGAGTCCTCCCAGTCGTAGCGGTATTGACTGCGGAAGGTGTAGTCCCCCTCGCGGATGTCGCTCTCGAAGCGTTGGGGCCGCAGCGACACGGTGTCGACCCACACCGTGTAGATGTCCTCGATGTTGAAGAACCAGCGGTAGGTGGGCAGCGTACGTCCCGCGCCGACGACCTTGTAGAAGCCCCCGTCGGAGTCCTGCTCCTCGGTCGTGAGCACCTCGACGGCGCCGACCTCCGTGTTGGGGAACATCTTGGCCTTGTAGCTGACGCGGTAGAGCAGCTTTTCGCCCGGATGGTAGAGCTGCGCGGCGAGCGGCAGGCCGGCCGCGAGCAGGAGTATGGTGAGTAAAAGTCGTTTCATGGGGTGAGGGTCTTGTGTTTTTAACGGGTTATCTGTCGGAAATATTACGAGATGCGGGAAAAATCGAGCTCTTCGCGGCCCGAATAGCGGCGGCACAGCTCGCGCAGCCCCTCGTGTGCGGGTTGTGCGAGGGCGGGGTCCGCGGCGAGAATCGCGGCGGCGGCTTCGCGCGTCAGGGTGAGCACCTGCACGTCGGCCGTCGGATTGGCGATCTTCAGATCAAACGCCATGCCGCTCTGCAGCGTGCCGTTGATGTCGCCCGCGCCCCGCAGCTTGAGGTCGAGCTCCGCGAGGCGGAAACCGTCGTTCGTCTCGCACATCGCCTCGAGGCGCGCACGGGCCTCGCGCGAGAGCTTCTCGCCGGACATGAGGATGCAGTAGGACTGGGCCGCGCCGCGCCCTACGCGGCCGCGCAGCTGGTGCAGCTGCGAGAGGCCGAAGCGCTCGGCCGACTCGATGACCATGACCGTGGCGTTCGGCACGTCGACGCCCACCTCGATGACCGACGTGGCGACGAGAATCTGCGCCTCGCCCTCCTTGAACTGGCGCATCGACTCCTCCTTGTCGGCGGGCTTCATTCTGCCGTGGCAGATGGCCGTGACGTAGTCGGGCAGCGGGAAGTCGCGCGAGATGGCCTCGTAGCCGTCCGTGAGGTCCTTGTAGTCCATCGCCTCGGACTCCTTGATGAGCGGGTAGACGACGTAGACCTGGCGGCCCTGGGCGATCTGCTGCCGCATGAAGCCGAAGAGCTTGAGCCGTGCGGCGTCGGTGTAGTGGTAGGTCCTGATCGGACGGCGGCCCGGCGGCAGCTCGTCGATGACCGAGACGTCGAGGTCGCCGTAGAGGGTCATGGCGAGCGTGCGGGGGATCGGTGTGGCGGTCATCACGAGGATGTGGGGCGGTTGCTCGTTCTTGGTCCAGAGGCGGGCGCGCTGCTCGACGCCGAAGCGGTGCTGCTCGTCTATGACCACGAAGCCGAGGTTCGCGAAGCGCACGCGCTCCTCGATCAGCGCGTGGGTGCCGATGAGGATGTGGACCTCGCCCGAGGCGATCCCTTCGAGCGCTTCGCGGCGCTCGCGCGCCTTCGAGGCGCCGGTCAGGATGGCCACGCGCACCGGCATGCCGTCGAGCAGGCGGCTGATGGTGGCGAAGTGCTGGCGGGCGAGGATCTCCGTCGGGGCCATCATGCAGGCCTGAAACCCGTTGTCGACGGCCAGCAGCATCGACATCAGCGCCACGAGGGTCTTGCCGCTGCCGACGTCGCCCTGCAGCAGGCGGTTCATCTGGTACCCCGTAGCGGTGTCCTGCCGTATTTCGCGGATTACGCGCTTCTGCGCCCCGGTCAGGGGGAAGGGGAGCTTCTCGTTGTAGAAGGTGTTGAAGGCGTCGCCGACGCGCGTGAAGCGGAACCCGTCGGCCTTCGCCAGGCGGGCCGTGCGGCGCGACTGCACGTTGAGCTGCACGCCGAGCAGCTCGTCGAACTTCAGCCGGTACTGCGCCTGCCGCAGCAGCTCGGGCGACTGCGGGAAGTGGATGTTGTAGTAGGCGTCGTGGCGCGCGATGAGCCCGTAGCGGGTGCGCATCTCCTCGGGCAGCGGGTCGGGTATATGCCCGCGGACCAGCGCCCAGGCGTTGCAGACGATCTGGTACATGCCCTTCGTGCCGAACATCGTCGAGATGCGCTCGGTCGAGGGGTAGATGCCCTGCATGCCGCTCTCGGCGCGGCGCGAGAGGTACTGCTCCATGGTCTCCAGCTCGGGGTGGGCCATCGAGAGCTGGCCGCGGTAGAACGACGGGCGCCCGAAGACGAGGTATTCGCGCCCGACCTCGACGCGCTTCTCGATCCACTTGATGCCCTGGAACCACACGAGCTCGGCCTGCCCCGTCGCATCCTGCACGAAGACCGTGAAGCGGCGCTTGCGCCCCGTCCCGGCGTAGGCCGTGCCGGTCACGCGGACGCGCAGCTGCACGAGCGTGGGCGCCTCGTCCGTGATTTCGGCGATGCGGTAGACGCGCGTGCGGTCGATATAGCGGAACGGAAAGTGGTCGAGCAGGTCGCCCACGGTGCGGATGCCCAGCTCCTTGTCCAGAAGCCGGGCACGCGCCTCGCCGACGCCCGCCACGTACTTGATGTCGCTCTTGAGGTTATCCACAGAGCAAATATACGAAAAAACGGGCAATCCGTATCACCGGCTCCCTATTGCTCTTCTTCTGTCTTTGCCGGAAGCGACGCATCGACGCCCGAACGGGCGAACGATCCCCGGTTCCAGCTGCCCGAAGCCTCGCCCGTGCGGTCCTCGATGCCCGGGATCGGGCTGCCCTTCTGGTCGGTGACGGTGCCCTGAAGTTCAAAGTCGATCAGCGGGGTGCCGTACATGCAGACGGTGCCCTTGTCTTCATTCTCGCAGGCGGTCGTGAAGCCGAGCGCCGAGAGCAGGAACAGCATGAATCTGCGTTTCATAAGGATCGGATTTCGGGGTGGTTGCGTGTGTAAATATACCGAAAAATCATCCGGTTTGCAACTTTTTCGCGGAATTCGGGCTATCTTTGCGGTACGGAGCCCGGGCGGGCTCCGAAACCCGGAGACGACATGACAGACCTGACGAAATTCCAGCGGCGTCCGACGTGCGAGGTGCGCATCGGATGCGTGCGCATCGGCGCGGGAAACCCCGTGGCCGTGCAGTCGATGACCAACACCGACACGAACGATACGGCGGCGAGCGTCGCGCAGATCGAGCGCATCGATCGCGCGGGCGGCCCGATCGTGCGCCTCACGGCGCAGGGGCGCCGCGAGGGCGAGAACCTCGCCAACATCGTGCGGCAGCTGCGCAGCGACGGCTTCCGCACGGCCATCGTGGCCGACATCCACTTCGTTCCGGAGGTTGCGGCCATCGCGGCGAAGTACGTCGACAAGGTGCGCATCAACCCGGGCAACTACCGCACGGAGCACGGCGAGCTGGAGGCCCTCATCGAGCAGTGCCGCGAGCGCGGCGTGGCGCTGCGCATCGGCGTCAACCACGGGTCGCTCGCCCGGCGGGTCTTCGACCGCTACGGCGACACGCCCGAGGGTATGGTCGTCTCGGCCATGGAGTTCCTGCGCGTGTGCCGTGAGCGGGCGTTCGACCAGGTGGTCGTCTCGATGAAGTCGAGCAACACGCTGTCTCTTATACCCATCTCCGAGCCCACGAGACACTGAGCGATCTCGTATGCCG
>ENA-OXXF01000402-OXXF01000402.1-human-gut-metagenome-genome-assembly--contig:-NODE-402-length-12745-cov-7.931206_pt1 | contig 12745 bp, 10 predicted proteins | sample MGYA00244696_ERZ652735 | MGnify/ENA primary metagenome ERZ652735 (study PRJEB26926, sample SAMN06164520) | human gut metagenome | biome: ENVO:00009003; feature: ENVO:2100002; material: ENVO:00002003...
TCTACACAAGGCTATTCGTCGGCAGCGTCAGATGTGTATAAGAGACAGGTTAATAGATTATCAGAACGTCAGCATATATCAGGCCGACAAGTGCGTGCTCCAAAACATCAATTTCCATATTGACGAAGGAGAATTTGCCTACCTTATTGGAAAAGTCGGCTCTGGTAAAAGTTCGCTATTAAAGACACTTTATTGCGAACTAGACCTTGTAGAAGGCGAAACCGAGAAGGCTGAAATTCTCGGCAGAGACCTCAAAACTATCAGGCGAAAGGAGATTCCGGCTCTGCGTAAGGAATTGGGAATCATCTTTCAGGATTTCCAGCTGCTACACGACCGCACCGTTCGCAAGAACTTTGAATTCGTACTCAAGGCAACAGGCTGGAAAAACAAAAAAGACAGAGAAAAGCGTATCGAAGAGGTGCTCAACGAAGTAGGCATGATTGATAAAATCGACAAGATGCCTCATGAGCTCTCAGGTGGTGAGCAGCAGCGTGTAGCCATCGCCCGCGCCATTCTCAATAATCCTAAAATCATCATCGCCGATGAGCCTACAGGCAATCTCGACCCAGAGACTGCCAGTAACATCGTGAGTCTGCTGAAAGACATCACCAAACAAGGCACAGCTGTTGTGATGACAACCCATAACATCCCGATGCTCGACAAATTCCCAGGCATCGTTTACCGCTGTAAGGAAGGTGTGCTCTACGACGTAACCAACGAGTACAACCACATCGACCTCACAGAGGATGGAGAAGATAATTAAGTGAAATAATTAAATAAAATTACGACTATGAAGGTAATGAAATTCGGAGGTACTTCTGTAGGCTCACCAGAGCGCATGAAGGGAGTAGCCTCTTTGGTTACAGAATCAGGTGAACCAACTTTCATCGTATTGTCTGCGATGAGCGGTACAACAAACTCTCTCGTTGAGATCTCTGACTATCTTTACAAGAAGAATCCAGAGGGCGCCAACGAGGTAATCAACAACTTGGAGAAGAAATACATGCAGCATGTAGAAGAACTCTACTCTACCGAGGAGATGAAAAATACGACTCGTGAGTTCTTGCAGGGCGAATTCAACTATCTCCGCTCATTCACCAAAGACCTCTTCACTTCTTTCGAGGAGAAGAGCATCGTGGCTCAGGGCGAGATGATGAGCACCAACATGGTTGTAAACTACTTGAAGGAACAGGGTGTAAAGGCTGTATTGCTCAGTGCATTAGACTTTATGCGCACTGACAAGAACGCAGAACCGGATCCTCAGTACATCAAGGAGAAGTTGGCTGCTATCATGGAGCAGAACCAGGGCTATCAGATTTACATCACTCAGGGATTCATCTGCCGCAACGCATACGGCGAGGTTGACAATCTGCAGCGTGGCGGTAGCGACTACACCGCATCTCTTATCGGTGCAGCTCTCCCAGCTGACGAAATTCAGATCTGGACCGATATCGACGGAATGCACAACAACGACCCTCGTGTCGTAGAGCACACTGAGGCAGTACGCCAGTTGAACTTCGAGGAGGCTGCAGAGTTGGCTTACTTCGGTGCCAAGATTCTCCACCCTACCTGTGTTCAGCCAGCTAAGTATGCAGGCATCCCTGTACGCTTGAAGAACACCATGGATCCTAAGGCCGACGGTACAATCATCGACAATGTCATCGTACGCGGCAAGATCAAGGCTGTTGCTGCCAAGGACAACATCACAGCCATCAAAATCAAGAGTAGCCGCATGTTGCTCGCTACAGGTTTCCTACGCAAGGTATTCGAAATCTTCGAGAGCTATCAGACTCCAATTGATATGATTGCTACTTCAGAGGTGGGTGTCAGCATGAGTATTGATAATGATTCTCATCTTAACGACATCGTAAACGAGCTGAAGAAATATGGTACAGTAACTGTAGATTCTGATATGTGCATCATCTGCGTTGTAGGTGATTTGGACTGGAGCAACGTTGGCTTCGAGACCATCGCTACCGATGCGATGAAGAACATTCCTGTACGCATGATTTCTTATGGTGGTTCTAACTACAACATCTCATTCCTCATCAGAGAGAAAGATAAGAAGCAGGCATTACAGAACTTGAGCAACGTATTGTTCGAGAAGAAGTAATGCAAATGAAAACGAAGAGTGAAAAGTGAAGAATTCGTATGTAATGCTTCCTATCCACTCTTCGTTGGATATCCTGATTTACTATAAATTGGATATTCTGATTTAACTATAATAAGGTATTAATTTAAGATTAAGTGAAATGAAAGGTACATTTCCGATAGATAAGTTTCAGGAGATACAGACTCCGTTCTACTATTACGACACCAATGTGTTGCGCCAGACATTGAAAACCATCAATGAAGAGGCTGGCAAGCACGAGGGATTTGAAGTGCACTATGCCGTAAAGGCAAATGCTAACCCTAAGGTGCTCAATATCATCTGTCAGGCTGGTTTAGGAGCCGACTGTGTGAGCGGAGGAGAAATTCAGGCAGCCATCAAAGCCGGATTTCCAGCCAGCAAGATTGTTTACGCTGGTGTAGGCAAAAGCGATTGGGAAATCAACCTCGGATTGGAGAAAGGCATCTTCTGCTTCAATGTAGAGAGTATTCCGGAGTTGGAAATCATCAATGAACTGGCTGAAAAACAGAATAAGATTGCGCAGGTTTGTTTCCGCATCAATCCGGATGTCGGCGCCCATACGCATGCAAACATCACAACAGGTCTGGCAGAAAACAAGTTCGGAATTGCCATGCGCGACATGGAAGCCGTAATCGAAGAGGCTGCCAAGATGAAGAACATCCAGTTCCTCGGACTGCACTTCCACATCGGAAGCCAGATCCTCGACATGGGGGATTTCGAGGCACTCTGCAACCGTATCAACGAACTTCAGAACCAGCTTGAAGCACATCACATCGTTGTGAAGAACATCAATGTGGGAGGCGGATTGGGCATTGACTATAATCATCCAAACCGACAGCCAATCCCTAATTTCAAGGATTATTTCGATACATACGCAAAGAAACTGAAGTTGCGCGATGGTCAGAAGCTTCACTTCGAGTTGGGTCGCGCTGTAGTGGGTCAGATGGGTTCTCTCATCACCAAGACACTCTACATCAAGCAGGGCACAGCCAAGCAGTTTGCCATTGTGGATGCAGGAATGACCGACCTTATCCGTCCTGCTCTCTATCAGGCTTACCATAAGATTGAAAACATCTCAAGCGATGAACCTGTAGAAACTTACGACGTAGTAGGTCCTATCTGCGAATCAAGCGATGTCTTCGGCAAGGCTGTCGACATCAACAAAGCCCATCGCGGCGACCTCATCGCCCTCCGCTCAGCCGGAGCCTATGGTGAGATTATGGCGAGCCAGTATAACTGTCGCCAGTTGCCAAAGGGGTATATTACAGAAGACTTTTAATATAGTTGAAAGTTAAAAGTTAAGAGTTTATAGGATTCTCCTTTCTCTAGCTTTCTATATTACGAGAAAAAGAAAATGATGATCATTAGTACAACTACTATAATAGCAGGCGCAGTGGTGGTTTTATTGGCGGTTCTCGGATCGCTGATAAATCCATTTCTGCGCTCGTTGCGCTTTCAAAAAACAGAAACGGCAGAGAATCAACCTCCTGTCAGTATACTCATTACCGCACACGATAATCTTGCTGAATTGGAGAGGAATCTCCCTATGTTCCTGCGTCAGCAGTACACTGCCGACTATCAGGTAATCGTAGTCTGCCAGAGTACAGATGGCGAGACACAGGATTTTCTGAAGCGAACAGCAGCCGAGAACCCTCATCTGTATTATACTTACATTCCTGAGAGTTCACGCTACATGAGCCGCAAGAAATTGCAGATTACACTGGGTGTGAAGGCAGCCAAACATGAATGGATTATTCTGACGGAACCTAATTGCCGCCCAAGCAACGACAAGTGGCTGCAAACCATGGTCCGTCAATGTCAGGACCCCAACCATCTGGTATTGGGATATGTAGCCCTTGATGAGGAAACCAAGAGCGTACGCCGTTTCGACAGCATCCGCAAGGCTTACTATGTTTTGCGCCGTGCCCAGCAGACCTATGGTTATCGCAGCCACATGCCAAACGTAGCGTTCCGCAAGAGCGACTTCATGAAGGAACAGGGCTATCAGGGCAACCTGGAATATGTTCGCGGCGAATACGATTTTCTCGTCAACAAGTATGCCCATTGTGGCGATACAGCTACAGAACTGGATTGCGATGCATGGCTCATCCGCGAAGCACCATCGAACAAGGGCTGGCACAATGCCCACCTCTATCTGCAGGCTTCACGCAAGAGTCTGGAAAGAGCCGGTTCCATGCGAACCCTCATGTTCTTTGACCATCTCATGCCACATCTCAGCCTGATAGCAACACTGGCCGTTGCAGCCTACTCTATCCTCATGAAGAATTGGATTCTTACAGGATGCGCAGGTTTCAGTTTCCTCCTGCTGTTCATCGTGAGAATGCTGATAGCCAACAAGGCCATCAAACACTTTGATGACGGAATAGCGATGTTCAAACTGCCATTCTTCGAATATGGAATTATCTGGAGAAATCTGGCTACCAAATTGCGCTATTGGCGGGCTGACAAAAACGATTTCACTTCTCATAAACTCTAAACAGGGCAAAAAGGAAGTAACAGTCTATCAGAATAACAGTTAAAAATAACCGACAGAACGATGAAAGTATATTTGTTCATTTCCAACCATAAGAAGTTGCTGAAGATGTATCTTCCATACATCGAAGCCTTGAATAAACAGCTCGACATCACCAACAGTCTGGTTGATGCCGACATTGTGTTGGTTATAGGAGCATGGACATGGCAGGGAGCCCAGATAGCCAAGAAAGCAAAGCAGATGGACATTCCCTACATCGTTTGTCCACTAGGCGATATTTCTGAGAGAAACTGCAAGAACCCTTACTTGAAGCGTTCACTGCAACAGTCTATGTATCAGAAAGCCATGTACGCCAAAGCCAACCTCATAGTAGCTACTACCCCTATGGAGAAAAACTATCTGGAAAAGAAAGGTTGGAACAAGCGCATCGCCCTGATTCGCTATGCAGGCTACAGTCATCTTACCAACACTGAAGCCATGATGCAAAACTGGCAGGAGACGGATGAGGAGACGCTGGCAGTCTTCGAGCAGCAAAAGGCAGAAGCCATCGCTGCCCAAACCAAACAGGCAATCATCGCACAGATTATGCAGATAAAAAGCCGCATGCCGCATCAGAATATTCCGCAAAAATATCTTGACGATTTACACACTCTCCTCTATGCTGATGATTATGATGAGGATGCTATCAAGCAAGAACTGGCAGAGAAGAAACTCTCTTCCTATGCCGCCTCCGTTTTCCAGACCATGACAGATAAAACAGGACTCACAGAAGGCTTCATGCCGATTCCTGCCAAAAAGGGCAGAAAGAGTAAAGAGATTCTGAAATTTGTGAAATAAAAGAAATCTGAAGTTTGTGAAATAAGAAGAAATGAACTTAGATAGAATAGAACAGCAGGCTGGTCATCTGCCAGCTTACCAGATAGCCGACTCTGTCAATGAAGCATTGATGGAGTCGGCTAACCTTGTTATTACAGCTCCTCCTGGAGCCGGTAAATCTACCCTCCTCCCGCTCACCATTCTGCGGGGCATGAGTGATCAGGCATTGGAAGGCTTCATCCATGATCATCTTAAAAGTCAGGGTAAGATTCTGATGCTCGAACCGCGCCGCCTGGCTGCTCGCCAGATTGCCGAACGGATGGCGCAGATTCTGGGAGAGCCCGTGGGCAAAACCATCGGCTATCGGGTAAGATTCGAAAGCAAGGTTTCGGATGAAACACGCATCGAAGTCCTTACCGAGGGCATTCTCACCCGAATGCTGGTCAATGATGCTACACTCGAAGGCGTTTCGTGCCTCATCTTTGATGAGTTTCATGAGCGCAGCATCAATTCCGATCTGGCGTTAGCGCTGGCCCGGCAAACACAGGAAATCATCCGCCCCGACCTGAAGCTCATTATCATGTCAGCAACAATCGATGCTTCTATCATCTGTCAGGCACTTCAGGCTCCGCTTATCGAGAGTAAAGGCAGAATGTTTCCGATAGAAACCATTTATGCAGACCACGACATCGACAGATATCAGGTAGCGCAGGAAATGGCAGCCACAATCTGTCAGGCTTTCAGAAACCAGGAAGGTGACATTCTTGCCTTTCTGCCGGGACAGGGAGAAATCATGAAATGCGAAGAACTGCTTCGCTCTGTCCTGCCCTCAGCCACTCTTTACCCGCTATACGGTAACCTCTCGCCAGAAAAGCAGCGGCTCGCAATCGCTCCTTCCAAACCGGGTGAACGGAAAATCGTACTGGCCACTCCTATCGCCGAAACTTCTCTCACCATCGAAGGAGTAAGAATCGTTGTGGATTCCGGACTCTGCCGAAAACTGGTTTATGATGCCCGTACAGGCTTGAGCCATCTCGAAACCGTTCGTATCAGTCAGGACATGGCTACGCAACGAAGGGGGCGTGCGGGCAGAATCACATCAGGCGTATGTTACCGGCTTTGGACACAGACCTCGGAACATCTGATGCCAGAACAACGGCTGCCCGAAATACTGGATGCAGATCTCTCTTCGCTGGTTCTCGACATTGCAGCTTTCGGGGAAAACAAACCGGAACTGCTGCCTTGGCTCACCCTTCCTCCCAAGGGCAACCTTGTATTGGCACAGCAACTTCTTATGTCGCTCAACGCCCTCACTCCTGATCATGATGCTCACGCTCTCAGTGGCAGCATCACCGCAGAAGGCAGCAGAATGGCTCAACTTCCTTGTCATCCGCGCATTGCCAAGATGATGATCAGCAGCGATTCTCCGGCGAGCCAAGCCCTGGCCTGCGACATTGCTGCTCTGCTGGAAGAGAAAGACCCGATGGGCGAAAATGAAGATTCAGACATGACGCTCCGCCTTTCTGCCCTACGTTCCGCACGCTACAAGAAGAATCTGGGGCGTTGGAACCGTATCGCTCAGATTGCCCAGGAATACAGGAAGATGCTGCGTATCAGGGAAGACAACGAGCCAATTGATGCTGAGGAAGTGGGCCATCTCATCGCCCTAGCCTACCCTGAGCGCATCGCCCATGCCACCGACCATGCGGGCAACTTCAAGATGTCGAATGGCAACACGATTTTCATCGACCCGTGCGACAGCATGGCAGCAAACGAATGGCTTGCCATCGCATCACTCAACCTATCCTCAACCTCATCATCCAATTCTGGGCAGGGACGGAAAGGAAGGGTATTTCTCTCAGCCCCCGTCAACTGGAAGAACTTGCCGGCACAAACCTGCGAGAATATTTCATGGGACAGCAAAGCGCTGGCAGTAAAGATGCAACAGGAAACACGGATAGGAGCGCTCATCATAGACAGCAAGCCGATACAGAATGCCAGCCGAGAGACAGTTTCAGACATTATCTGCGAAGCTGCCAGAAAAGACGGACTCAGCATGTTCGATTGGAACGAATCGGTTCATCGTCTGCAACAGCGCGTGGCGCAAGTAGCTGAATGGCATCCGGAACTGGAGATTCCCGACCTGTCAACAGAGCATCTCCTGACAACAGCCCGAGCGTGGCTCCCTTTCTATCTCGAAGAAGGTGGTAAAATGAAGACTTCTGTTACTGAGCTGAAGAAACTCAACCTGTGCGAAATCCTTTGGAACATCCTTCCTTACGACCTTCAGCAGGAGATAGACCACCTTGCTCCCACCCACATCCGTGTACCATCGGGCAGCAACATCCGCATCGATTATCGCTTGGGGGCAGAAGCCCCGGTTCTGAGTGTGCGGCTTCAGGAGTGTTTCGGAATGACATCAACTCCCACTGTCGATGCTGGCAGACAGCCCCTTCTGCTTGAGTTGTTATCTCCCGGTTTCAAGCCCGTTCAGCTTACTCAGGATCTCGCAAGTTTTTGGCAAGGCACTTATTTCGAAGTCCGCAAGGAACTGAAGCGCCGTTACCCTAAGCATTTCTGGCCGGAGAATCCGTTAGAGAGCCAGGCCGTGAGAGGTGTCAAACGATGGTGATCCAGATGCTCTCGCCTCGGTCTCTCGCCGCCGTGATGGCATTGACGAGGCGATGCAGCCAGATGCGAGAGTTTACCACCATGCCTCGGAGTTTGTTTTCGCCCGGCAGGATGCAGCCCTGCGTATCATCGGGGTAGTTACCGGCATGGATGCGGATGCCCTCAAAGCCAGGAACGCCCTGCAGCAGGGGCAGCCACTGCTTGAATCTCGGCGACTTGGTGATGAGCACGGGATAAGTGCCCTCGGGTATGGCAGTCTTGCCCTTCATCTTCTGCGCCTTCTTCTCCGACACTCGCCCCAGACGCACATTCTCCTCTTGGGGCAACAGGGTGATTCCCAGCAGGTTGCGCCACGTTGGCTCCAGGGTATCGCAGAAGTAGTTCTCCCCGTCCAGTTTGCCCACATCTACCACATGGCAGAAGCTGCGCTTCTGGTCCTTATTGAGCGTATAGTTCACCTTGCGCTCCACCTCCTCGTCCTTCAGGATATACATACGCCCTATGGTGTAAGTATTCTGCTTAGCTATTCTTTTGAGTACGATTTCCATAATTGTTTCTATTTAGATTCTTTTTTGAGAAAACATAGCTTGCGATAAAAACTGTAATTACCGTAATTGTAATTGCAATGGCTGTTATCAGCTTTGTCATTACCAGCATTAACGCCTTGTTCGCCTGCCTCCACTTTCACGATATACTTTCTGAACACCCAGGTGGCTATCATCCGTCGGGTGCCCTTGGTATCCAGCCCCAAGTCGCTTCTCAACTGCTCAGCCTGCTGATAAGAGAACTCATTTGGCAGAAGTTGCAGCATATTGGAAGGCCCTCTTTTGCTCGACTTCACTCCCTCCTGCTCCGCCTTCACGATAGCATCTCGGAAGAATCTCATCTTGCAGTACAGGTCATACTGCTCGCTCCAGCGCACAAACTCCTCTATCTCGGATTCCCATTGGCAACCATTCGCCACATAGAGCACGCAAGCCTTCAGATAGGCAATGACATTGGCTCTGAACGAGAGGTTCTCGTAAACCCTGTCTTGGCTCATACGGGCAAAGTCGGCATTCTCCTCTTTCAGCTTCTGTGCCAAGGCGAAAGCCTCAGGGCAATTGATAGTACCAGAAGCCATGTTAAGATGCTCGATATAGGGTTTTAAGTTCTCTCTGAATGTGTCATCGTATGTGCCATAGACAGGCATCTCGGCTCCTATCTCACGCTCTGGGATAGTACAGAAGTTGATTCTGGAGATAGGACCATCGGTCAATACCTTGGAGAAATATCGGATACCCTTGTTGATGGTGGTCGAGGCATTCCAGTTAAATCGGATGGTTACTCGCTCCGTAACACTCTGCGTGCCCACTCGGGTTTGTCCATATTGATTACCAGGGTCGAAGGCGAGGCACATGATACGAAACTGCTGGTTGCCAATGCCCCTTAGGTTATCAAACTGGTCTATCTCGTTGAGAGCAGTATAGAGGAAATGCTCCTGCGCCTCGGCGGTACGCATCACGAAGGCAGGGTTGGTCATATCGGCGTCTATCTCCTGGATCACGAGGTTTTCAGGTCGCTTACGCTTATCCTTGTTAGCACCTTTTCTTGTCACCTCATCCTTCCACTCCTTCTCTCGTTTCAGGTTATCTTTGTCTCGTTTTCTGATGTCTTCCATAATCAGGTTGATAGGCATCTGCACGCAGTTCTTTCCTGCGCCCGTACCAGCTAAGAGACAACACATTAGCGTAGCCTCATGCTCCACATTGTCGATGTAATTAAAATAGGTGCGGCAGAGGTGGGTGGCTAGCGGAGGAAAGATGGCATGGGCTACGGCAGGCTTATAGATATCCGGTGTCTGAGACACGAGGAGCTCCACGAGCTTAGGCAGCTTCTTCGGCATCTCGGGCGGAGCGGGGTAATCATCTTCACAGTTAGGAGTTTGGAGTGAGGAATTAGGAGTTGAGAGAGTCGCTTGCTTCTCTGCTTGCGCATTGATGCGGATCACATCTCTAGAGAATGGCTTCGAACTGTCTCCATATTTCTCATAGAAGTCATGGATCAGCTGCTGGCAGTCACGCTCTTGGGCGAAGCTAGGCATCTTCACTGCCACTACTCTTCTCAGCTCCTCTTCGCTCATCACCCTGCTCGCTCCTGCGCTCATGATGGCAAGAAGTGAGGAGTGGCGAGAGCCCTCGGTATCGATATTCACATTCTTCAGTCCTGCCGACTCCGTGAAGAGGTCGAAGGCTATCAGGCTCTTCTCGCTGGCGGTACCAGAGGTTGGTAATCCGTCAGGAATCTGATAGCCTCCAGCAGAGCCATGAGAAACAGCAGGATTGCCGTTAGAGCCCGAAAGTCGATTTGTTTGAACATTCTGTTGAGTATTTACGGTTGATGGTTTGATATTGATTTCGTAAGGCTGGTTAGCCTTGCCTCTGCCGTCGATGGTGAGACCACGCTTCAGATAAGCCTCTCTGCGAGCCTTCAGTTCATCGGCAGGAAGCACGGCATACCAGTCCTTGGAGCGATAGATCTCCGAGTCCTGATCCGTGATAAAGAGGATTCTCTCTGGGGTGAAGCAACTCTCATCGCAGGGCACGCCAAGTGCCTTACAATACGCTCTCTGCGTCTCCTCGATAGTCATACCTATCGGCATTCGGATGTCGATGTGGAGTTTCTTACGAGCCGAGTATTCCAGATGCAGTAGCATTCCCTTCCAGATGGAGTCGCTGCAATTCAGCTGCCTTGCCATTTCGATGGCGATACCCACCAGTTCCTTATCGTCGATGTCGATGGTGGTCTGGAAGAGAAAACTCGTAGGGTCAGCATCCTTCTGCGAGCGATGATTCTTGAGGAACCGGCTGTAGTGGCCGCAGCGGAAGGGCATCAGCCCCTTCAGTTTGGCATTGCCCCCACGTATCTGCTCCACCATATCGTGGAGCCAAGGCTGAGCTATCAGCTTGTCATATTCAGCCAGGGGCAGGCAGCTAGCGCTGCCCTTATTGCCCCCACGCTGAGGATTCATTGCAATAAAGTGGTTCATGCTTAATTATACATTATTAATTATACATTATCTATTACTCCTTATAGTCCTCCCACTCCACATTTTCCTTGAAGGGCTTGATAGCCTTCACCATCTCCTGGTGCTCACCCTTGAGGCAGCGCAGAATCTCCGCCTTGCTCATGTCCTTGGAGAAGGCATAGTTCACCTGCACAGTTCGCTTGCTAGTGCGCACCACCCCGTGCTTGGTCTTGAGAATCTCCGTGAAGGGCTTCTCTCGCTTGCCCTGCACATAAGGCTTGAAGTCCACCCAGTCGCCTCGCCCATTCTCGCCACCCGAGAATATCATCCTGCCCCTGATCACCTGCGGCTTGTCACTGATTACCTCCGTCTCGTTCCATGGCGCCTTGCGCACTGATACGTTACCATTCTCCTCGGTGATCACTGCACCGTCCACCTTTACTGCATTGAGCAGCTTCTTGCTAGTTGCTTTCTTCATAATTGCTTAAATTTCTAAATATTCAGTATTAATGTAAAGACCATATTTTGTGTAGCGAATGTCCATTGGCGAAAGGAGCCCATACTCACAACATTCCTGCACTCCCTTAGCTTCATGCCCAATGACAAAAGCTTCTGAAGCCAACACACGGGGCACATAGATGTTCACCCATTTCTTTGCCAACAGTCCCTCTGGGTCTAGTTCTCCCTGCATGTCATGCAAGAGCTGCTCATCAATAAAGGTTTTGTCTGCACGAAAATTCTTCTGTCTCTTTCTCACAACTCCCAACTCTCTCTCGGTGAAGAAATACGTCTCCCCCTTCTTAGGCGGTACCAGCACGAAACCGAAAGTAACAACCTCACCCTCAGAATTAGCGATAATCCCGAATGTCTTAGCTCCATTCTTAGAGAAGATTCTCATTACATCTTCCAAGTAATAGTAGAGCTCGCCATCTCTTCTCTCCACCATTCTGAGCTTGCCATACTGTGGATGTTCAAATACATAACAATTCATATATTATATAATGTTTATAGATTGAGAACCCGCAATACGCAAAGTCCCCGCAACCAGACGCCTGTGCATCTGATTACGGGGACAAAGGTACTAAGAGTTTTTGAAACTTACCTGCCACGGGGTAGCCCCGTCCATGTGCCACGGGGTAGCCCCGGGGTAGGCAGGCAAGAATTACGCAATATATTAAATATCAATCCATTACATCTTTTATCTTTTCTATGAATCGCTCTATGCTTTTTTGGTCCATTCCTTTAGAATTGCCCTTTCGCAAGGTTTCCTTGTTCATATTCCACAATTCTCCGAATGTAACCCAAGGTTGGTTGATGCTCAATTTATCAGAGATGAGAGAAGCCAACACACCTTTTTCAGAGATCGACATTCTCTTAGGCTGATAACAATCGTCTAGATAATCGTGTTCTTGTAGTTTATTGAGTATTTCGATAGCTTCCGGCGTATTGAGTTCATCAGGCAGTTTTAGCTCCTCCTGTCTGCCCTTAGCTACCCAAGCAGGTTCTTCCTTCAAGCTTATCTCTCGATTGCCAGGACAACCTTGCAAATTATCACCATTGCCCATAACAAACGAGCAACCTATAAACACAGGAACTCCCAGTCCTATCAATTCAGGCAACTGGGACATTGAAATTTCCATTTTGTTTTCATTTTTAAATGTTATTT
>ENA-OXXF01000417-OXXF01000417.1-human-gut-metagenome-genome-assembly--contig:-NODE-417-length-12482-cov-4.401947_pt1 | contig 12482 bp, 8 predicted proteins | sample MGYA00244696_ERZ652735 | MGnify/ENA primary metagenome ERZ652735 (study PRJEB26926, sample SAMN06164520) | human gut metagenome | biome: ENVO:00009003; feature: ENVO:2100002; material: ENVO:00002003...
AGAGACAGCTCTATTGGTGCTTTGCAGCGTGCTTGCCATAGGATGGAGCAAGGCGGCAAAAACCAACACCGCACTGCCGGAGGTGCGGAACAACGGCACGGCGATCCAGTGGAAATACAGCGACGAAACCGATTGGCGCGACCTGGTGGCGCTTACCGAGCTGCGGGGCGCTGCCGGAGAAAATGGAAAGAACGGCATTGACGGTAAAGACGGCAAGAACGGTGCCGACGGTAAGAACGGAATAAACGGAAAAGACGGCATTAACGGCGTTGACGGTAAAGACGGAGCCGACGGCAAAGACGGTATCAACGGAAAAGACGGCATTAACGCCAAAAACATAGAAGTGCAACGAGCCGAAACCCACATACAGTGGCGTTACGAGGGCGATGAGTGGCAGAACCTTGTGGCGATAGCCGACATCACAGGCCCCACCGGACAGAACGGTAAGGACGGAGCAAACGGAAAAACGCCGGAGTTCCGCGTGGACGAAAACACATTGCAATGGCGCTACACCGGCGATGAAATATGGCTGAACCTGTACGATCTTTCGGTTTTGAAAGGTCTTGACGGCAAGGATGGTATAAACGGAAAAGACGGAGCCGACGGCAAGGACGGAACAAACGGCATAAACGGGCAAGACGGCGCCGACGGTGCGGACGGCAACACCCCGTTTATCGGTGAGAACGGCAACTGGTGGATCGGAGAAATCGACACCGGTGTAAAGGCTGCCGGAACAGACGGCACTGACGGCATCGACGGCGAAAAGGGAGACAAGGGAGACAAAGGCGACCCCGGCGAAAAGGGAGACAAGGGAGATAAGGGTGACAAAGGCGACAAGGGCGACCCCGGTCAGAACGGCGGAAACTCGGGGTATTTTTACGGCACGGGGTATGTACCGTCAACCCATCTTTCAGACGGTGCAGTTCCCCTGTACTATCGGGAAATGCATAACCGCGGCGGGCTTATATCGTGCACCGAAACAACTCTCAGGCTGAAAAAAGGATATACCTACAATGTGTGTGTAAGCGGCATGGTTAATGCGATGACAAATGATAATAGCGGAAACTATTCCGTTCGGATGACTGACGGTTACGATGATGACTATTGCAGATATATTACACTGATAGAACAAGACGGCAGGGGATCAAATTCTCTCTGCTTCAACAGAATATATGACCTTACCGGCGCGAGAAACGATGTTGAACTCAAATTTTCGCTGGAGCAAGGTGATTACAAAACCTATCTGCTTTCATTCAGAGGCTCTGTTACAATCACCGCTTTTGACTGAGCCGACATACACGAAAACGGAGGTAATAGAATATGAAAAAACGAATACTTAGTATCCTGCTCGCCCTATGTATGCTGTTCTGCCTTGTGCCGACCACAGCGTTTGCCGAGGGTGAGACAAACAGGAAAGTCGAAACGGAACAAGAGCTTGTCGATGCGCTGGCGGACAGCAGCGTAGACATCATCACGCTGAAAAATGACATTGCAATCGGCACGACCCTGACCGTCCTCCGCAAGGTCACCCTCGATCTCAACGGCTATGTTCTGAAAATGACCGGCAGCGGCAGCGTTATTATCCTCGATAATAAGAGCGGCATCACCGGCGACCTGACCCTTATCGACAGCAATCCCACGGCGGAGCACAAATTCAAGGTTAACGGCGTAGAACCTTGGGTGCTGGACGACAGCGGTACAGAGACCGTCTATGGTGGCATCATCACAGGCGGCACGGGCAGCCGGATATTCTTCTCCAACGGGGTGGAAGGCGGCGGCGTGATCATCGGCAGCGGCGCACTCACCATGAACGGCGGCAATATCGTCGGCTGCATAGCCAATAACGGCGGTGGTCTGTTTCTCTCTGACGGTTCGTTCACCATGAACGCCGGCAGCATTGTCGGCTGCTCAACACCGGACAGATTAACGACCGGAGAGGCCTTTTACGGCGGCATATACGCTTTTGGTCCGATGGCGAACAGAGACACAACCGGCGTGATCACGTTGACCGGCGGCCTGATCAAAAACAACGGCAGATACGCTATCAATGCTGTGTATAAGACCACAATTTACGCCAACGGCGGCGAGGTATACGGTGGGGTTGACCTAAATCAGGCATGTAAGATCACCTGTCTTGCAGAAGATAACGGTATTACCGCCTTCAAAGGCAAGACGGTGATCGGCGGAGCTTCCGGTGTAAATGCAAACCATGTTGACTGGGGTCTCTTCTACGGCGGTCTGTATATTTACGGCAATACGACCGGCGTCATCGTGACCTACAAGGACGGCGACAGTGAATACGCAAAGCAGGTTCTTCCCTCCGGCACTCTCGCGACGCGTCCCGATGCTCCCGCCGCCACACCGGGCTATACCTTCGGTGGCTGGAACAAGGCCGACGGCACGGCGTGGGATTATGCAAGCGATAAAGTCACCGATAACATAACATTGTATGCAAAATGGGCAGCGAACACCTACACGATTACCTTCGACACCGCCGGCGGCAGCGAGATTGCTCCGATTACGCAGGACTACAGCACGGTAATTACCGCACCTGAAGCCCCGGAAAGAGAGGGCTACACCTTCATCGGCTGGGATAAGGCAATTCCCGAAACCATGCCTGCCGAGAATATAACGCTCAAAGCGCAGTGGAAAGACAGCGAAAAGCCCACGGGCGAAATTAAAATCAGCGAGAACAGTTGGAAAGTGTTCCTCAACAACATCACATTCGGTCTGTTCTTTAAGGATACGCAAACGGTTACGATCACCGCAGCCGACAACAGCGGCGAAACGGTAACGGTTGAATATCTGCTGTCAGATAAGGAATTGACAAAAGCGGAGCTTGACGGCATAACCTTCACAGCGTACACCGCACCCTTCGGCATTGACCACGATAACGAATACATTATCTATGTCAGACTGACCGATAAGGCGGGCAATACGGACTACATCTGCTCGGACGGCATTGTGCTTGACGGCACAAGCCCGGTTATCACCGGCATTGAGGACGGCAAAATCTATTGCGAGGCACAGACGGTCACCGTTGACGAAAAGTATGTGAACACCATCACCGTAAACGGCACGGAGGTCACGCTTGACGAAAACGGCAGCTTTACCCTTGCTCCGGCAGACGGCGGGCAGAAAATCGTTGTCACCGACAGGGCGGGCAACACCACCGAGATGACCGTAACGGTCAACAACGGTCATACCGGCGGCACAGCCACCTGCACCGAAAAAGCGGTATGCGAAGTCTGCGGTAAAGCCTACGGAGAGCCTGACCCGAAGAACCACACCGACTTAAAGCATATCCTCGCCAAAGCGGCGACCGAGGATGCCGAGGGCAACATCGAGTATTGGTACTGCAGCGGCTGTGGAAAGTATTACAGTGATAAAGACGGCACCAAGGAAATCACCAAAGCCGACACCGTAACGGCGAAGCTGCCGAAGTCTCCTCAGACCGGCGATATAAGCAACCTCATGCTGTGGATCGCACTGCTGTTTGTAAGCGGCGGTGTTCTGACAGGTGTAACGGTATTTGATAATAGGAAAAGGCATTCCGTCAAATAATCAGAGATAAGTAACAATTAACGAACCATCATGGAAACATCGCAAATACGGCACAGAGGGCATAAAAACCGCTGTGCCGTATTTATTTCCTTGGCGACTGTTTTGGGGAAATAAGCAATTTCTCGGTCATAACCCAAAAATTTTTTGCCGGATTCCATGTATACTGTGTATTTCACACTTATGCCTTTTCACTTTTGCTCCGGCAGCTGATACACTGATATCAACAGATACCAAATACAGCGAGGTAATTATGAAAACAAAGAGAAGCCCCTAACAATCCCTCATGCGGCTTAAAGCACAACATAGTGCCATAAAAAGCGGCGCCCTGCCGTTTTCAAGCGACAAGGTGAAAAAAATGGAACAGATATTTAATGCATTTATAGGCATGTTGTTTTTATTTATTTTAATATTCGGAGGAATAAGTATTACAACAGCGGCGATAGCTCAAAGAATGCTGAAGAATATGTCGCCGAGGCTACGCAAATCATTGAGAGCAGTAATTATGCTGACGATGTTATAAACAACTTAAAAGATAAAGCAGCGGCATCGTGGTATGGGTTCACTGTAAACAGTGTTGATTTAGATGGAGATGTAGCAGCTGATATGGCTGAAGTGTTCTTAGATTATAAATATCAATGCTTATTATAAACGATTGATGCAATTTTGTCATTCATTTCAGAGTGGAAAAACAGATTTAAAAAATAGACAATGAGTTTGGAATGTGCTACAATCCAATGTAGTACACAGATGTTAGAGTATTGCTTGGTTTGAAAGGAATAGACAGAATGATAGCAATTATAGACTATGATGCCGGAAATATAAAGAGCGTTGAGAAAGCGCTTGAGTATCTTGGACAGGAGACGGTTGTCACGAATGACAGCAAGCTGATTAAGAGTGCAGACAAAGTTGTGCTTCCGGGTGTCGGATCGTTTGGTGATGCTATGGAGAGACTGAATAAGTATGGCTTGACAGATACGATACGCGAGGTTGCTGATATGGGAAAGCCTTTTCTGGGAATATGCCTGGGATTGCAGCTGTTATTTGACAGCAGCGAGGAATCACCGGGAGTCGAAGGTCTTGGGATATTGCCAGGAAAGATAATCAGGTTCCCGGAAGACAAAGGCTTTAAGATACCGCAGATAGGATGGAATTCACTGGATATTAAGCCGGGTGCAAGGCTGTTTAAGGGCGTGCCGGATCAGTCATATGTATATTTTGTACATTCGTATTACCTGAAGGCGGATGATGAGAATATTGTGGCTGCGACAAGCGAGTATGCGGCACATGTGCACGCATCGATTGAGAAAGATAATATTTTTGCATGTCAGTTTCATCCGGAAAAAAGCGGTGAGATTGGATTAAAGATACTTGAGAATTTTGCGAATCTGTAGGAGTTGTCATATGTATACCAAAAGAATAATACCATGCCTGGACTGTAATAATGGAAGGGTAGTTAAAGGAACTAATTTTGTTAATCTTAGAGATGCCGGAGATCCGGTTGAAGTGGCGGCGGCATATGATAAAGCCGGTGCGGATGAACTTGTATTTCTTGATATAACGGCAACGTCTGACGGAAGAAATACGACAGTTGACCTTGTAAGGAGAGTTGCAGCCAAGGTTTTTATACCTTTTACGGTAGGAGGCGGAATCAGGAGCATTGAAGATTTTAAAGTACTCCTAAGGGAAGGCGCGGATAAAATATCGATAAATTCGGCGGCAATAGACAGACCGGAGCTGATAAGTGAGGCAGCATTAAAGTTTGGAAGCCAGTGTGTTGTGGTTGCGATAGATGCGAAACACAGAACAGACGGCGATGGCTGGGAAGTGTATAAGGCCGGAGGCCGGATCAATACAGGACTTGATGCTGTGGAGTGGGCGAAGAAAGCATATGAGCTTGGCGCCGGAGAAATACTTCTTACAAGTATGGATGGAGACGGGACAAAGGCAGGATATGATATAGAGCTTACGAGGACAATTGCGGACAGTGTGGGAATTCCGGTAATTGCATCCGGCGGAGCAGGAACGATGGAGCATTTTTATGATGCTTTTGCTAAAGGACATGCAGAAGCAGCACTTGCGGCATCACTTTTTCACTATAAGGAGTTAGAGATAACGGATTTAAAGAAATATCTTAAAGATAAAGGTATTTCAGTGAGGATTTGATAATGGCAGCGATAAATAACGATTGGCTTAAAGCAATGTCGAAAGAATTTCATAAGCCGTATTACAGAGATTTATTTTATTTTGTTAAAGATGAATATTCCAAGGAGGTTATATACCCACCGGCAGATGATATTTTTAATGCATTCCATTTTACACCGCTTAACAAGGTAAAGGTTCTGTTGCTTGGACAGGATCCCTATCATAATGTTAATCAGGCGCACGGACTCAGTTTTTCGGTTTTGCCGGATCAGAAAGAGATACCGCCATCATTGCAGAATATCTATAAAGAACTGCATGATGATCTGGGATGCTATATACCGAATAACGGATACCTCAAACATTGGGCGGACCAGGGTGTATTGTTGCTCAATACCGTGCTTACCGTAAGAGCACATCAGGCCAATTCACATCAGGGCAGAGGCTGGGAACAGTTCACTGACGCGGTCATTCAGGCGGTCAACGCGCAGGACAGACCGATTGTGTATCTGTTGTGGGGTGCGCCGGCAGGTAAGAAGGCGGCTATGCTCACGAATCCGAAGCACCTTGTGCTCAAGGCACCGCACCCGAGCCCGCTTTCGGCGTACAGAGGCTTCTTTGGATGCAGGCATTTCAGTAAATGCAACGAATTTCTTAAGGCCAATGGGGTTGAACCGATTGACTGGCAGATACCGAATATTTAACAGAATATGTTTTTTGGAAGCAGGGTGAAAATTCATCCTGCTTTTTTGAGACCAAAGGGGTGTAAATGCGTACATAATAGGTGAAAGCGCTTTTGAATCAGGCAAGGGAGGTGAACAGCGTGAATGATTCAGAGATTATAGAGCTTTATTTTCAGAGAGATGAGCAGGCTATTAAGGAGACGGATTCAAGATACGGAGGACTTTGTCACCATATTGCATATAATATTTTAAACAACAAAGAAGATGCGGAGGAATGTGTCAGTGATGCTTATGTCGGTGTATGGAATGCAATACCACCGGCGAGACCGGACAATTTTATGGCTTTTATAAGCAGGATAACCAGAAATTTATCGTTAAAAAAACTGGAATTTATCACCCGTGATAAGCGTTCAAGAGATATGTCGGTCTCGCTCGAAGAGCTTGAAGCGGTCCTTCCGGATGAAAGATGTGTGAAAGATATTACCGGGGAAGAGCTTGGAAGCGCCATAAGCAGATTTTTACGCGGACAGAAGGCGGAAGCCAGAAATGTTTTTATCCGGAAATACTATTTTTTTGACTCCGTTAAGGAAATTGCGGCAAGATACTCATTTACTGAAAGCAAAGTGAAAAATATGTTGTTGCATACCCGTAAGAAGTTAAGAGATTATCTGGTAAAGGAGGATATCTGGATATGAAAATAGTAAACGCAATAGGAAATATTGATGATAAGCTGATTGAATCAGCGGAAAAAAGCAGCCGGAAACCGCGGCGTTTGTGGGTAAAGTGGTGCAGTGCGGCTGCTGCGGCAGTTGTGTTGGTGCTTGCCGGTATTCTGATAGCGCCGCATCTGACACATAATAATAAAAGCGGTGGCGAACGCGTATACAAATACCATGTCAACGGAGCTGAGAGCAATATTGTGTGGCCGTGGAAATACCTTACCGATGGTGAAAAATATCGTACCATAAGTCTGGACAACACGACATATAGTATAAGAAATTGTCGCATAATCGGTGATGAATTTCTGGGAGAAACAATCGGCGATGCAGTGGCGTCCGGAACGGATGATACAACAGGTAAGAAATATACGGCAACATTTAAGGTACGAAAGATTAAAGGAATTGCGCCTGAATATATGGTGGCAGCCGGAAATGACAAAGATTTCTATGTATATATGGTAAGTGACTTCAAGGCTCCGGCTACCGTCGGTGAACTGTTAGAAAACTATAACCTTAGACAGAATATGCGTTTGGACAATTTTACGGAATGTTACGGATATGATGAAAAAGGCAATTACAGCATAGAGAATGATTCGTATATTTGGGATGTATTAACGGGATATTCGGACGCAAAACTGTGTCCAGATGATGCATTTAACAGGGATGGCATTGAGTATCTGACATTCTGCGTGAGTTCAGACGCACTTGGCGTGTATAAGAAAGTGATTTATATATCTGAAAGCGGGTATCTTGAAACCAATATTCTGGATTACGGTTACACATATTATATCGGGGAAAAAACAGCGCGTGAAATTATTGATTATGCCAGAAAGAACGGCAGAAAAGCAGAAAAAGTCGTATATGAGGCATCAATAGATGGTACGCTGACTGAAATAGGCGACGGATATGTTCTTATAGATGACAGCATTCTTTGCGAAGATGCCGGAAAAGGCAGAGTGTACAAGGTTTACACTGATGACATAAGGATGAGAAGATGTATTGAACTCGGAAATATCCAAACCGGAGATATAGTGTCCGCAAAGTACGATGGCGATATTTCCGAAAATAATGAAGTGAGCGGGGCATACTCGATGTATACCGGAGAGCTTGTCAGCGGCGGACTTATAATACCGGAGTAACTAATAATACAATATTAAAGGGATGTAAAAGCTTATGGCTTTTACATCCCTTTTGTTTTATATGTTTTTCATTGCTGTTGCAAGCATGAGTTTAATTCTGTTAAGCTGGTTGACTTCGCTTGCACCGGAATCATAATCGACGGCGATGATGTTGGCATCAGGGAATGCCTGACGGATTTCCTTGATGACACCCTTACCAACGATGTGGTTAGGCAGACAGCCAAACGGCTGACAGCATACGATATTCTTGGTGCCGCTGTTGATTAACTCTACCATTTCGCTTGTGAGCAGCCAGCCTTCACCGGTCTGGTTACCGCTTGATACATACGGAATAGAAAGTTTCTGCAGATCTGAGATATGCATCGGTGCGTGGAAACGTTTGCTCTGTGCGAGAAGTTTGCCGGAACGCTTTCTTAAGCCTTCAAGGAGTGTGATGACAGTTTTATTGATCATCAATGACTTACGGCTTGCTCCAAGATGCTCTGTCTTAAAGTAAGCATTCTGCGCACAGTACAGGAAAAATCCCATAAAATCAGGTACAACGGCTTCGCAGCCTTCCTTTTCCAGAAGTTCGACAATATTGTTATTAGCGGTAGGATGGAATTTGACAAGTATCTCACCGACAACGCCGACACGCGGTTTGGTTATGTCAAGAAGTGGGAGATTATCAAATTCATCTATTATCTGTTTAACAACTTTATTGAATTTGCGGACCGACAAATGCGGGTCATCAAAACTCTTCGCACATAAGTCGCGCATTTTATCTGCCAGTGCGTTGGCTGAACCCGGAACCTTTTCGTAAGGCCTTGTCCTGTAGAGGACGTTCATGATTACATCACCATATTGTAAAGCCATCATGGCTTTCTTGAGAAGAGTATAATTATATTTCAGTCCCGAATTATGTTCAATACCCTGAGCACTGAGTGAAATTATAGGGATGTGTTCAAGACCGGCTTTTATAAGAGCTCTTCTGATAAAACCGATGTAGTTGCTTGCACGGCATCCGCCTCCGGTCTGTGTGATTACGACCGCAGTACGGTTCAGATCATATTTGCCGGAAAGGAGAGCTTCCATAATCTGACCGGTAATTATGATTGAAGGATAGCATGCATCGTTATTAACGAATCTGAGTCCGGTGTCAACAGCCGATTTGTCCATGTTCTGCAGCATTACAAAACGGTACCCGCATGAATTGAGTGCTGGTTGTAAAATATTAAAATGCATTGGTGAGAGCTGAGGACAAAGTATTGTATATTTATCATCCTGCATTTCCTTGGTGTATTCAACACGCTGATATGCGGCCGGTTGGATTTTGCGTACATATTTGTTATGTTCGCGTACCTTAAGGGCAGCGATAAGCGAACGGATTCGGATTCTTGCCGCACCGAGGTTATTGACCTCATCAATCTTAAGGACTGTATATATTTTGCTTCCGGATGAGAGAATGTCATTAACACAGTCCGTTGTCACGGCATCAAGTCCGCATCCGAAGGAGTTAAGCTGGATCATATCGATGTCATCCCGTGTCTTTACGTAACTTGCGGCTGCGTAGAGACGGGAGTGGTAAGTCCACTGATCCATTACAATTATAGGACGTTCAACCTTGCCGAGATGACAGATGGAATCCTCTGAAAGTACGGCAATGCCGTAGGAGTTGATAAGTTCCGGTATTCCGTGGTTGATCTCCGGGTCAATGTGGTAAGGACGGCCTGCAAGGACAATGCCACGGCGTCCTGTTTCTTCAAGATATTTAAGGATTCTTTCACCCTCTGCGCGGATCTGCATACGGCAGGAAATCATTTCGTCCCAGCCTGCTTTACATGCGGCTGCGGTTTCGGATGCCGGAATGCCGAATTCCTTCTCAAATACCTTGCAAAGCTCTTTGCTTGCAACCTCTTCATTGGCAAATGAGATGAACGGATTCATGAATCTGACATCATTATCCTTGAGTTCTTCCATATTGTTTTTGATGTTTTCACCATATGAGGTGACAATAGGACAGTTGAAATGATTATTGGTGGTCTCATCTTCACATCTCTCATATGGGATACATGGCATAAATATGAACTTGATGCCCTGATGTATCAGCCAAGATACATGTCCGTGGACAAGCTTGGCCGGATAACATTCCGATTCACTTGGAATGGATTCTATGCCGAGTTCATATATCTGTCTGCTCGATTTAGGTGAAAGCACAACCCTGAAACCAAGCTTTGTGAAAAATGTATGCCAGAATGGGTAGTTCTCATACATATTAAGGGCTCTTGCAAGACCTACGGTTCCGCGCGGAGCCTTATCAGGGTCAAGCGATTTGTATGAGAAAAGAAGTTTATTCTTAAATTCATACATATTAGGAAGGTGGTCCTTGTTACGTTCCTTTCCGAGACCGCGTTCACAACGGTTTCCGGAGATAAACTGGCGGCCGCCGTTGAATTTATTAATCGTGAGAAGACAGTGGTTATTACATCCCTGACATCTTGTCATGCTTGTTTCATATTTAAGTGCCATTATCTGTTCAAGACCAAGCATGGAGCTTTCCTGGCCTTCATAACGCTCGCGCGCGATGAGTGCGGCACCGAAAGCACCCATAATTCCTGCGATATCAGGTCTAATGGCTTCGACTCCGGCTATTTTCTCAAAGCTTCTGAGTACGGCGTTGTTATAGAAAGTACCGCCCTGGACTACGATATTTTTGCCAAGCTCTCTTGCATCTGAAAGCTTGATAACCTTGTAAAGGGCGTTCTTGATTACGGAATATGCAAGTCCGGCAGAGATGTCGGCGACGGTTGCGCCTTCCTTCTGTGCCTGCTTAACCTTGGAGTTCATAAATACGGTGCATCTGGTTCCGAGGTCTATAGGATGCTCCGCAAAAAGAGCGGCTTTGGCAAAATCCTGAACAGAATAGTTGAGGGATTTGGCAAATGTCTCGATGAACGAACCACAGCCTGAAGAACATGCTTCATTAAGCTGTACGCCGTCAACCGTGTGATCCTTAATCTTAATGCATTTCATGTCCTGACCGCCGATATCAAGTATGCAGTCTACTTCCGGGTCGAAGAAGGCAGCGGCGTAATAATGCGAAACCGTCTCAACCTCGCCTTCATCAAGCATGAGTGCGGATTTGATAAGCGCTTCACCATATCCGGTAGAGCAGGAGCGGACGATATGTACATCCTCGGGAAGCTTATTATATATGTCGGTAATTGCCCTGATGGATGTGGCAAGAGGGCTTCCGTTATTGTTATCGTAGAACGAGTAAAGAAGGGTTCCGTCCTCAGCAACGAGGGCGACCTTGGTTGTTGTTGAACCGGCATCGATACCCATATAGCAGTTGCCCTTGTATGTGGCAAGATCACCTTTTTTAACGGTTGCTTTGTCATGACGTGCAATGAAGTCGTCATATGCTTTCTTATCAGCAAAAAGCGGTTCCATACGTTCAACTTCAAAATCCATCTTAATGTTGGACGAGAGTCTTTCAATAAGTGCATCAATGTCTGCTTCGGCATCTTCTTTGTAAGCCAGTGCTGAACCGATTGCAGCAAAGAGGTGCGAGTTATCCGGAGCAATTATGTACTCATCGGTAAGATGAAGTGTCCTGATAAATGCTTCTTTGAGTTCGGAAAGAAAGTGCAGTGGGCCGCCTAAGAATGCGACATGTCCGCGTATCGGCTTACCGCATGCGAGACCGCTTATTGTCTGGTTGACAACAGCCTGAAAAATAGAGGCGGATAAATCCTCTTTCGTGGCACCTTCATTAATGAGCGGCTGGATATCGGTCTTGGCGAACACACCGCATCTGGCTGCGATAGGGTATATTGCTTTATAATTCTTGGCATACTCATTAAGACCGGCAGCATCAGTCTGAAGCAGTGACGCCATCTGGTCAATGAATGAGCCTGTACCGCCGGCACAGATTCCGTTCATTCTCTGATCGATACCGCCTGTAAAATATATGATTTTGGCATCCTCACCACCGAGCTCGATTGCGACATCGGTCTGCGGTGCATAGTGGCGCAGCGCAGTTGATACGGAAACAACCTCCTGGTTAAATGGAATTTCAAGATGGTTGGCGAGTGTAAGTCCGCCGGAACCGGTAATCACGGGATGTACCGAAATAGGACCCGTTATTTCGCGGGCCTTTCTTAAGAGATTTGCTAAAGTATCCTGAATATTGGCATAATGTCTCTCATCTGTCTCTTATACACATCTCCGAGCCCACGAGACACTGAGCGATCTCG
>ENA-OXXF01000445-OXXF01000445.1-human-gut-metagenome-genome-assembly--contig:-NODE-445-length-12006-cov-11.658690_pt1 | contig 12006 bp, 8 predicted proteins | sample MGYA00244696_ERZ652735 | MGnify/ENA primary metagenome ERZ652735 (study PRJEB26926, sample SAMN06164520) | human gut metagenome | biome: ENVO:00009003; feature: ENVO:2100002; material: ENVO:00002003...
GATGTGTATAAGAGACAGCATTTAAATCACAACAATTATGAGAAGAACTATTTTTACTTTTATCATGCTTTGTTTCATAACACTAACTCTGCAGGCACAAGATGTCTGAACAGCAGCAGGTTCTAGCACAATCTTCGGTTCTCATTGGAATGAAACGGATACCAGCAATGACCTGACCGATAAAGGGAACGGCATCTGGGAACTCACTTTCACCTTCAATCAGGCAACCAAGGAGGTATCAGCTACAGCTGTACCAAGCGTAACCGACGGCATTAGCCAGATTGCCAGTGACATCAAGACCAAGAAAGTAATCTTCAATCTTCAGGGACAGCGCATTTCTGCTCCAAAACAGGGAGTTTACATCATCAACGGCAAAAAAGTAGTCTTGAAATAACAAATACTTATCATAGTAATCATCAGAAAGGCATTCACCAGCATCGTGAATGCCTTTTTTTAGATAATTTCCCACGATTTTTTCGTATCTTTCATTTATAATGTGTAACTTTGTATCCAATATATTTAAAGCAAAAGAACAATGGCAAAGAACAATAAGCAGACAGCTGGTCAAGATGGTGTCAGCAAAATGATCACCATAATTCTAAGAAATTCATCGCACAACAACTGAACTACGCTCGCACATCAGCTGTTATGCATGCGCACAACAGGTAATGTGCAATCGCACAACAGCTGTTGTGCGATTGCAGAAGGTATCTCTTCCAGCAACTTATCCTATCTTTCCCAACAACTTATCCTATATATCCCAAGGACTTATGTAATATTTTTCAGGTACCTCTCCCGTATATTCCAACGTCTTCACCTATATCGTTGCGCTTCCTCAAGCGTTTCTGTCGGTTTACCATCGTTGATTCTTCCGTCATCTATGATTTTTAGTTAATTTTCCACGATTTCTTTGTATCTTTCATCCATAATGTGTATCTTTGCATTAAATATATTTAAACGTTTAAAATAAGGCAACATAACAATGGCAAAGAATAATAAGCAGGCAGCTAACCAAGACGGTAACAGCACCAAGAAGGCTACAAAGAAAAAGAAGAAAGTCAAGGTTTCGCATATCGTGAAACCAGAAAACATGACTTTAGAGGAATGGCAAATCAAACTGCGCAAGCAGGTGACCGATATCGAGCACTTCAATATCAGTTGTGTTGATGACGCCCTTTGCCCTGGAGAGTATATCGTTCGCAACCCTGAAAAGAACAACGAGTACAAGGTGGTGTATCGTGGAGCCAACAGCGAATGGAATTATTGTTCCTGCATGGATTTCAAGACTTCGAGACTCGGCACTTGCAAACATATCGAAGCCGTCAAAAAATGGTTTGGCGGAAAGAGGGGCGTACATGTACATCGGGAATTACCACCTTATACTTCTGTCTATCTTTCCTATCGGGATGAGCGATGCGTAAAGATTCGTATCGGCTCAGACAACAAGGAGGCATACGAACAGTTAGCCAAAGATTACTTTGACAAGAACCATGTCTTGAAGAAATCAGCCTATGCCCGCATTGGCTCTTTCTTGAAACAAGCTCGCCAAATCAGCGATACATTCAGATGCTATAAAGATGCCATTGACTTTATCATCGATATTCGCGAAAAAGCGAAAAGAATGAAGATTGTGAAGACATACGATGACGAGAAACTCAACAATCTTCTGAAAGTAAACCTCTATCCTTACCAGAAAGAGGGCATCCGCTTTGCTGCAAAGGCAGGAAAGGCTATCATTGCCGACGAGATGGGTCTCGGAAAGACAATCCAAGCTATAGGTACTGCCGAACTGCTACGCAAGGAAAGTCTTATTGGTTCTGTACTCATCCTCTGCCCTACCTCGCTCAAATATCAATGGCGAAGTGAAATCAAGAAGTTTACTGATGCCGAAGTCTTCGTCATAGAGGGAAGTCATCTCAAGAGAAAGGAAGCGTACAATCGCCCGGAACCTTACAAGATTATTTCCTATAATAGTGCCGCCAATGACATCAAGATACTCGGCTGTTTGCAAACCGATATGCTCATCATGGACGAGGTGCAGCGCCTGAAGAACTGGAACACGCAGATTTCCCGTGCGGCAAGAAAGATAGAATCAGATTACTCCGTAATTCTATCCGGTACCCCATTGGAGAACAAGCTCGATGAACTCTACTCTATCGTGGAGTTTGTTGATAATTTCCGCCTTGCCCCTTACTACCTCTTCAAAGACAAGCATATCATTACTGATGAAACAGGAAAAGTTCTGGGTTATAAGAACTTAAACGACATAGGCAAGAAGCTGGGCGATATTCTCATCCGTCGCCGCAAGAAGGATGTGAAACTCCAGATGCCTGAGCGTTCTGACAAGAACCTTTTCATTCCGATGACCAACGAGCAGATGGAGATGCATCAGGAGTAGCAGAACCAGGTACGTCTCCTGATTCTGAAATGGCGCAGGATGCATTTCCTATCCGATAAAGACCGCAAGCGTCTCCTGCCCTTCCTCTCACAGATGCGCATGGTATGTGACAGCAGTTATATCCTCGACCAAAAGACGAGATACGACACCAAGGTGGATGAATGCGTGAACATCATCAGCAACATTATCAGCGAGGAAGGTGAAAAGGTTGTGGTATTCAGTCAATGGGAACGCATGACCCGCCTCATCGCCAAGGAACTGGAGAAAAAAGAAATAGGCTTTGAATATCTGCATGGTGGCGTGCCATCCGAAAAGCGCAAAAACCTGGTAGATAATTTCATGAACGAACCATCGAGCAGGGTTTTCCTCTCTACTGATGCCGGAAGCACAGGCTTGAACCTGCAGTCAGCCGCTACCATCATCAACATCGACTTGCCTTGGAATCCTGCCGTTCTCGAACAGCGTATCGGGCGCATCTATCGCCTTGGTCAGCAGAACAACATCCAGGTTATCAATCTCGTAACACCTGATTCCATCGAGCAGGAAATGCTCGGTAAGTTGCGTTTCAAGACCTCCATGTTTGAAGGCGTTCTTGATGACGGCGAAGATTCTGTATTCATCACAGATGATAAGTTCAGCAAGATGATGGAAACAGTGAGCGGTATGGTGGAAGAGGACGAAGAAACAGAGAAGGCTCGCAACAAACATAAATCTAACGAGAATAAAGAAGAGGTTTCCATCCAGCAGCAAACGAACTCATCTTCGAACGGAGAATCCGTCTCTAATCGCTCAAGTCAGCCAAAGGATTTAGTAGCCCAAGGAATATCTTTCCTCTCAGGTTTAGCCGAAACCTTAAAGTCGCCAGAAGCCACAGCCCAGCTGGTTGATTCCATCGTTGAGAAAGACGAGCAGACAGGCGAAACCTCCATCAAGATACCTGTGGAGAGCAAAGAGACTGTCTCTAATCTCTTGAATCTCATAGGAAAGTTGTTTGCAAAATAAGTCATGGGTAAAAAGAAACATAAGCATCAAGGACATTATTGCAAGATGTGTGGAGAGTATAAATCCAACGAGTCGTTCAGTGGTAAAGGACACAGACTGCACATCTGCAAGAAATGTATATCAATAAGAAATAAGGCTAAAAAAGAAAAGAAACGTTTAGAACATGATAGAATTAACGAAGTCTCAGAAGAAAACAGCTCGCAAGCTCATTAATTTGGGCTTGAGCGAGAGTGCGCCAAGTTCATGCAATCTACCAAAGATTTCATGAACAAGAACGCATCAGCAGAGGATGCACACGATGCATACCTCAAACTATATGATAAGGTATACCAATTCGACAAGCATATCGCTCGCCGATACGATGGGATGTCAGGAGGTAGATATTACATCACCGTATGTTACCTATACTATGACGGAGTATTGACTGACGAAGACATCCGAGAGTTTGACGATGAGCTATATAATAGTTTGAAAGAAGCCAAGAAGTCTTTTCAAAATTAAACGATATGAGTTACACAGAATATTCTTGTAGCAGACTAACTTTTAAAATATGTTTGTTCTACCAAAAGAAATTGGAGATTTAGGAGAGATACAAGTATTTATTGATGAGTAAAGAAGGAAATAAATAACCTTTTCCTTGCTACAACCAAATAAAAAGCGTAACTTTGCCGAAATATCATAAAAATAAGCAATTATGAAGGAAGAAGAAATCAAAGAATTGTTCGAGCAATTCGAAGCTATTGCCAACGAATACGAAGGCGTAGAATGTTGGAGCGCAAGAGAACTTGCACAAGTGTTGGGTTATTCCAAATGGGAAAGATTTGAAGGAGTCATCGAGCGAGCTAAAGACGCTTGTATCAACGCTGGCGAAATGGTAGAATATCATTTTCCCGGCGTTGGGAAAATGATACCTCTTGCTAAAGGTGCTCAGCGTGAAGTCAAAGACTACATGCTGACTCGTTATGCTTGCTATCTCATTGCCCAAAACGGTGATCCACGCAAGCCACAAATCTCTTTTGCCCAAAACTACTTTGCCGTACAAACTCGCCGAGCAGAATTGGTGCAAAAGCGTTTGCTGGAATACGAACGTGTACAAGCACGTGCAAAACTTGCAGAAACAGAGAAGCGTCTCTCTGGTGTGCTGTATGAAAGAGGGGTGGACAGCAAAGGCTTTGCCATCATTCGCTCACTAGGTGACAAGGCGTTGTTTAATCTCGACACGGCCCTTCTCAAACGTAAATTGGGTGCTCCTAACAGCCGATCTCTCGCCGATTTCCTTCCAACACTAAATATTAAAGCTAAAGATTTTGCTGCAGAAATGACTTCTGTCAACGTTCAGCAAAAGGATTTGCATGGTCAGCAAACTATCTGTCAAGAACATGTCGATAATAATAAGGCTGTTCGTAATATGATGCTCCAACGTGGCATTGTGCCAGAAGATCTTCCAGCAGGTGAAGATGTCAAGAAAGTAGAACGCAGATTGAAATCTGACGAAAAGACATTAACCAAAAAGAATAGCAAAAAGAAATAATATCCATCACAATTCTATAACTAGAGAAGATGTAAGGATTTCACTCGTCATCAATGATTTTTAGTTAATTTTCCACGATTTCTTCGTATCTTTCATTTATAATGTGTAACTTTGCACCGGAAATTTAAACGTTTAAAGATAAAATGGCATTAAAATGTGGTATTGTAGGCCTCCCAAACGTGGGTAAGTCTACACTGTTCAACTGTCTGTCTAGTGCAAAGGCACAGGCAGCTAACTTCCCTTTCTGTACTATCGAACCAAACTTGGGCGTCATCACCGTACCAGATGAGCGACTCAACAAGTTGGCAGAGATTGTTCACCCAGGACGCATTGTCCCAGCTACTTGCGAAATCGTAGATATCGCAGGTCTTGTAAAGGGTGCCAGCAAGGGCGAAGGTCTTGGTAATAAATTCTTGGGAAATATCCGTGAGTGCGATGCTATCATCCACGTAATCCGCTGTTTCGACGATGACAACATCGTGCGCGAGGGTGGCGCTAAGGTTGATCCTTTGGAGGATAAGAGCGTCATCGATACAGAGTTGCAGCTCAAGGACCTGGAAACTATCGAATCTCAGCTCACCAAGCAGAAGAAGACTGCTGCAGCAGGCAACAAGGATGCTAAGACGATGGTTACCGTTCTGGAGGCTTACAAGGCCGAACTGGAGCAGGGAAAGAACGCTCGTGGCGTTACTTTCGAAAGCAAGGAAGAGCAGAAGGTGGCTCACGACCTCTTCCTCCTCACTACCAAGCCTGTGCTCTACGTGGCCAATGTTGACGAGGCTTCTGCCAAGACCGGCAACGAGTATAGCAAGAAGGTAGAGGAAATCGCCAAGGAAGAAGGTGCTGAGTGCATGGTCATCGCTGCCAAGACAGAGGAAGACATCGCATCGCTCGAAACCTACGAGGACAAACTGATGTTCCTCGAAGAACTCGGACTGGAAGAGAGCGGCGTAAACCGACTCATCAAGAAGGCATATGCCCTGCTGAACCTCGAAACATTCATCACCGCTGGTGAGATGGAGGTCAAGGCATGGACCTATCACAAGGGCTGGAAGGCTCCTCAGTGTGCCGGCGTCATCCATACCGACTTCGAGAAGGGATTCATCCGTGCAGAGGTCATCAAGTATGATGACTATATCAAGTATGGCTCTGAGGCTGCAGTACGCGAGGCTGGTAAGCTCGGCATCGAGGGCAAGGAGTACGTCGTACAGGATGGTGACATCATGCACTTCCGGTTCAATGTATAATCCTATTCTTCTACGGTTATGATAGCAAATCTGCTTAACTATATCGTATGGGACCCAGACCCAATTCTGGCTCATCTGGGGCCTATGACCATCCGCTACTACTCCACCTGCTGGATGATTGGTCTGCTGCTGGGCTATCTGCTCATGAGCAAGCTTTACAAGCAGCAGGGGCTCTCAGATGAGAAGTTCTCCCCACTGTTTCTCTACATCTTCTTAGGTGTACTGATAGGTGGCCGTTTGGGACATTGCATCTTCTATCAGCCGGAATATTTCCTCACCCAGTGGGATCACTTCATCGAGATGCTGATACCTATCCATCACATGCCAGACGGCAGTTGGAAGTTTACGGGTTATGAGGGACTGGCGAGCCACGGAGGCGTATTCGGCATGTTCGTCGGCATCTGGCTCTATTGCCGCAACATGAAGGTGAGCGGCTGGGTAGTGCTCGATAATATGGGTATCTGCTCAGGCATTACAGCCACCTTTATCCGTTTGGGCAATCTGATGAATTCAGAGATTATCGGCAAGGTAACCGATGTGCCTTGGGCATTTATCTTCGTTCGCGAAGACCAGTATCCACGCCATCCGGGTCAGCTCTACGAGGCTTTGGCATACTTCTGCTTTTTCCTCCTCATCCTATTCATCTACAAGAAGAGAGGACCTAAGAGCGTAGGCACCGGTTTCTATTTCGGTCTTTGCCTTACTCTCATCTTCACCTTCCGCTTCTTCATCGAATATACGAAGGAGATTCAGGTGGCATTCGAGGCAGGTCTGCCTATGGATATGGGACAGATATTGAGCATTCCGCTCATCATCGCCGGTGTATGGAGCATCGTTTCCAGCACAAAGAGAGCGAAAGAAAAGAACGTAGAGGCAAAATAATATTAGACGACTTATTTTCAGATTATAAAAATCCCTCCTCGTGCAACAGCATCTGCTGCCACGGGGAGGGATTTATATTTTTATCTTCCCAGCAGAATCTTCTTGATGTCATTGAGCTTGTTCAATGCCTCTACCGGAGTGAGATTGTTCACATCCAGCCCGAGTATTTCATCACGAATCTGCGTCAGTACAGGATCATCGAGCTGGAAGAAACTGAGCTGCACACCATCCTTAGGTTCATCGATGTGCTGTACGTTCGGTTTACCGGCACCGCCAACCCCGGCATTGTCATCCTCCAACTGTTTGAGAATCACATTGGCACGGTTCACGATGCTGCGAGGCATACCGGCAATCTCTGCCACATGGATACCGAAAGAGTGCTCACTGCCTCCCGGCTCCAGTTTGCGCAGGAAGATTACCTTTCCGTCCACCTCTCTCACACTCACATTGAAGTTCTTGATGCGAGGGAAGTTCTTCTCCATTTCGTTGAGCTCATGATAGTGGGTAGCAAAGAGCGTACGCGCCTGCGCCTTCTTATGTTCGTGCAGATATTCCACGATAGCCCAGGCAATGGAAATACCATCGTAGGTAGAAGTACCTCTTCCCAGCTCATCAAAGAGCACCAGCGAGCGCGGAGAAACGTTGTTCAGGATGTTTGCTGCCTCGGTCATCTCTACCATGAAGGTCGATTCGCCGAGCGATATATTGTCGCTTGCACCTACACGTGTAAAGATTTTATCCACCAATCCAACTCGGGCGCTCTCTGCGGGCACAAAACAGCCTACCTGTGCCAGCAGCACGATAAGGGCGGTCTGGCGCAGCAGAGCCGATTTACCAGCCATGTTAGGACCGGTAATCATCATGATCTGCTGTTTCTCGGTATCGAGCAGCACATCGTTAGGTACATAGCGTTCGCCCAGCGGCAGTTGGGTTTCAATCACCGGATGCCTGCCCTGCTTGATGTCGAGCACCTCAGAATCATCGACGATAGGGCGCACGTAGCGGTTCTCGTCAGATGTCTTTGCAAATGACAAAAGACAGTCCATACGGGCGATGAGGTTGGCATTGATCTGTATCTGCGGAATATACTCCTGCATGGCAGCTATCAGTTCGTTGAAGAGTTGTGCTTCCAATACAAGAATCTTCTCATCAGCACCGAGAATTTTTTCCTCATATTCCTTCAGTTCCTGGGTGATATAACGCTCTGCCTGAGCTAGCGTCTGCTTGCGTATCCACTCCTCAGGCACCTTATCCTTAAAGGTATTTCTCACCTCCAGATAGTATCCGAAAACATTATTGTAACCTACCTTCAGACTCGAAATTCCTGTCTTTTCTATCTCCCTTTCCTGTATCTTGAGCAGATAATCCTTGCCGTGGCGGCTGATGGCACGAAGGTCATCAAGTTCAGCATTGAATCCGTCGGCTATCACATCACCCTTATTGACCAGCTGTGGCGGATCGGGCTGTATTTCCCTGGCGATGCGGTCTTTCAGGGTCTCGCATACGTTCAGCTGCTCGCCTACCCGCTTCAGAGCCTCGTTCGTAGCATGCTGGCATGCCACCTTGATAGGTTTGATGGCTTCAAGTGCATTCTTCAGCTGAACCACTTCGCGAGGCGAAACTCTACCCACGGCTACTTTGGAAATGATACGCTCCAGGTCGCTGATGCGATGCAGCTGGTCATCGAGAAGCTGACGGAATTCCGGTTCCTTGAAGAAATATTCCACGATGTCGAGGCGCTCGTTGATTGGTTTAACGTCCTTCAACGGGAAGACCAGCCAGCGTCTGAGCATACGTCCGCCCATCGCCGTTACCGTACGGTCGATGACATTCAGGAGAGAAGAACCGTCTTCCTGCATAGGGGCAACCAGCTCCAGACTGCGGATGGTAAACCTATCCATACGTACGAACTTATCTTCTTCGATACGTGAAAGGGCGGTGATATGATTAATCTGTGTATGCTGGGTAATCTCGAGATACTGCATGATGGCACCACTGGCTATCACACCGTTCTTGAGATGCTCTACACCGAAACCTTTCAGAGATTTTGTCTTGAAATGTCCCAGGAGTTTCTGCAGGGCAGTCTGTTCGGTGAAAACCCAGTCATCCAGTTCGAAGGTACAGTATTTGCTGCCGAAATATTTCTCGAAGTCATTCTTTCGGGCGCGGTCGTAGAGCACCTCTTTCGGCATGAAGTTGCCCATCAGTTTTTCTACATAGTCGTAGGTTCCCTCGCCGGTAAGAAACTCTCCGGTCGAGATATCCAGAAAGCTCACACCGCAGGCGGTCTTGCCGAAGTGTACGGATGCCAGGAAGTTGTTCTCCTTGTAGTTCAGTACGTTATCTCCCATCGCCACACCCGGTGTAACGAGTTCAGTAATACCTCGCTTCACCATCTTGTCCATCTGGCTCAGTCCCTTCTTACCTTTTATTTCGAGTCGTTTCTTCTTCGGGTCTTCCAGCTGGTCGCATACCGCTACGCGCTTACCCGCCCTAATGAGTTTAGGCAGATAGGTATCCAGAGCATGATGAGGGAATCCAGCCATCTCGGTCGTGCCCGTAGAACCGCCATTGTTGCGTCGTGTCAGCGTAATGCCGAGTATACGGGATGCCTCCACCGCATCTTCGCAGTAAGTTTCGTAGAAGTCACCGCAACGGAAGAGCAGCAGCGCTTCGGGATGTTTCGATTTCATCTCGAAAAACTGTCTCATCATCGGTGTAAGACCTTTATTATCGTTTGCCATTATCTTTTTTCTCCTTATATTATTTCTTTTAATTTACATAGTTTCTATCTACAATACTCCTCCTTAAACCACAGCCGGTATATCGGGTCAACAAAGACAAAAGCATCGTTTTGCTTTTCGATAATATCTTTGTTCTGGAGCGTTTTCCTGTTCTTGACAATCGTATTCGGATTACCAAGATTATAGATTTGTTTCACAGCTTGCGAGGAGAAATGCTGTTCGCCATTGGCTATAGCCTTAAGCATCTCTATCTGAGTAGAACTGAGATTCTCCGTATCATTCTGAAACATCGGGGTATTGATGTTGAGTACCTGTTTCAATCCCAGATGATATATATCTTCCGTCACTTCCGAAACCGTGAAACTCCAGATAAAATAGCACAACTGCTGGAGATACCAGGAATGGCAGGCCACGGCATCACAGATCCGCTCTGCCATCTCTGCAGAGATTGACTTTCCTGTCTTCTCGAAAGATGACAGAATGAATGGAATCCAATGCTCCTTAGCTATCTTCTGCATGAAAATCACTTGTCCGAAGCGATAAAAAGGACTATTGGAATTGTTGAAGATATTGAGCATCATGTTTCGCTTGCTGCCGTAGAGGCAGTAAGAGGTAAGCTGCTGTTGCTGCCATACCGAGCGCATCTTTCCCTCCATATCCTTATACTCAGGAAGGTTAGCCAACTGCTGGAACTCGTCTATGCAGACGATAATCCTGATGCCCTTTTCCTTTGCCAGCAACTCAGGCAGTTGGAGAATCGTCATCTTATCACGCTCTTGTGGCACAAACTTCAGGTCAAAAGCCATGAAGTCGGTCACCTGGTCGCTTACTACAACCTGCGGTATCACGCCTGTCAGGAATTTCTTTGCATCCTCTATCCACCGTTCCATTTTAGAGGAAGCACAAGCTATAACCTGACTGGCAAAAGTGCGATAAAATTCAGATTCAGAGCCGATGCTGAAGGCATCGATATAACAGATTCTTACGTTATTATCCTCACCAGCCAATTCGCTCATCGCCCTTTTCACTAGCGATGATTTACCCCATCGGCGTGGTGAAATCAGCATCACGTTGATATGGGAGGACAGTAATTGCTTGAGCAAAGCCCTGTCTTCCTGTCTGTCGATAAAATTCTCATTGGTGGCTAATGTACCAAATTGAAATGGTGATAGATATTTTGCCATATTCCTAGTAATTTGGTACAAAGTTACGAAATATTACCCTAAGGTAAGTTACCCTAAGGTAATATTTAGAGTTTTTTAAATGAATATATGCTGCATTACCATAATAAAGCCGTACTTTTGTACTCATGAAAAAGAAACAATTATACATAGGGGTTCTGTCGGTTGCTTGCTGCGCGCTCGTAGCAATAGGCATCACCTTGCACCTGCTCTACCCCAAGAAACAGATACAGAACCTGGTGAAAAACCCACCGGTTCTCCATCTCAAGCCACAGCCTGCTGATACGCTGAAGAAGAAACCTGTGAAGAAGATGGATTTCAATATCTCCGGAACTTTAAGAGATAAGGAAGGAAAGGGAGTGGCTGGCGTCATCGTGAGCGATGGATTCAACTGTGTAAAAACCGATGCACAGGGCAGATATAAGATGAAGCGAGACAGCCTGGCAAAATTCATATACTATTCTGTTCCAGCCGATTGCGAGGTTCCTACCCATTCTAAGACCGATCGCACGGCTTTCTTCTACCAAAAGGTATCCAAGGGGAAGAAAACCTATAACTTCACCCTCACCCGACTGCCGGGCGGCAAGGAGATTCACTATAAGATGATTGTCATCGGCGACCCGCAGGTTACCAATGCCTACAGCCCTTATTATACTTCTCCGGATGATAATCCCATCAAGAAGAGTGATGTAGAAAGATTCACCACCCAAACCATGGCAGATATCAAACAGACCATCAGTTCGCTGCCTGCCGGAACACCGGTCTACGGGCTCAGCATGGGCGATGATGTACAGTATTATGGCGGTTACAACGCCAAACTGGAGCGTCAGATACGCCAGGCATTGGGCTCTTCAGAGATGCGCCTCTTCTCCGTCATCGGCAATCACGACCAGGATGGCAAGGCGCTCTACCGCAGGAAATGGGAGGAGAATTTCGGTCCTACCGATTTTTCCTTCAATCGTGGCGATGTGCATTATGTCTGCATCAATAACTGCTTCTTCCATCGCGGCATGTCTTATTA
>ENA-OXXF01000458-OXXF01000458.1-human-gut-metagenome-genome-assembly--contig:-NODE-458-length-11868-cov-4.317108_pt1 | contig 11868 bp, 8 predicted proteins | sample MGYA00244696_ERZ652735 | MGnify/ENA primary metagenome ERZ652735 (study PRJEB26926, sample SAMN06164520) | human gut metagenome | biome: ENVO:00009003; feature: ENVO:2100002; material: ENVO:00002003...
TACGAGATCGCTCAGTGTCTCGTGGGCTCGGAGATGTGTATAAGAGACAGTTCGTCCAGCGTTGCCTGATACTTCTGCGCAACCCGCGACTGCTCCTCCATGGAAGGCAGCGGAATCATTACGTTCTTCAGCTTGTCCACTCCAATATTGGGAATGGTTGCCCCCACCGTGATGCTTTTCAGGGCTGCAATGCCCTGCTCGCTGTCGAAGAAAGCTTTGATATAATAAGGGTTTGCCCTGCTTTCATCCAATTCGATGATATACAGGTTACCGTTTGCCAGAATACGCTGCCCATCCTTCACAGACGCAACGGCTACTTTATAAGGATAGCCATTCTTGGACAGGATCAGGTCATTGTTCTTCAGGCAGTATTTTTCGTACTTCGGTTCGATGCTGGAAAGATACGGCAGCTTGTTATCAATGATGCCGTTCTGGATGTTTGCCAACATCAGGTACTGCATATTCGTCACTTCGTTAGACACCATCTTGTCCAACTGGCTGGCCGTGCAGGGCGCACCGCGCGTGATGCTCTTGATAATGCTCTCGAACGACACACCATTCTGAAAGGTCGGTACCTTTTGGATATAGCGCTCCAGACTGAGGTTGTACTCATTGGCGCGAAGCTCGTCCAAGGTAACATCCTTGCTGTATTCCGAATCCGTGTGCAGGGCGGTAAGAATGGTAGCAATGTCATCCTGAAGGAACATATTCTGCCGCCGTCCTTTGTGATAAATTTCGGTGGCATTAATCATGCGAATGGTGTCGTTACCGTGGCTGAAAACAATGAGCGTCGTTCCGATATTGGTATACGGGAACATCTTGACCGGCAGAGAGATGACACACTCGATCATCTTGCGTTCCACAAAATATCTGCGCATCGGGGTATCAATGCTGTTCCATGTGCTGCCATTGGTCATAATGCCAATCGCTTTGCCGCTCTCTGCAAGAAGGTCGCAGAGCAGCGCATTGAAAATCCAGTCCGAAGAGGTTGCCTTCGACAGCCCCGGATACTGTTCTGCAAGACGTTCCATATAATCGGAACCTTCGCCCAGATAACGCAGTCTCATGCCAAAGGGATAGTTGGAAAACATTTTGTCGAATCTGGGTGTGTTCTTATCGTCTGCGAGCCGAAATACATCGCCAAGCCGTACCTGAACATTTGAGCCGAGAAGCTCTGCACGAATCCGTGCGATTCCGCCACGCTCCTCGTTAATCTCATAGCCAAAGTAATGCGCCTCCGGCTGGTTCATCGCAAATGAAACAAAACCGGAGCCGCTGCCGCAGCAAAGATCCAGCACGCGCGGTGCTTCCCTGCCGCGCAGAACATCAAGCGCAAGGTCGGTGACAGCCATGGTGTCGTCGCGCGGGATGAGCACATCCGGCGTGACCTCCAGCGAGATCCCATAGAAATCCCACTGTCCGAGAATATACGGCAGCGGCTCGTGCGCCAGCATACGGTTTACATAACTACTCAGTTTTTCTTCGATCTGCTCGCTTGCATATAAATTCGAATCAGCCAGCACAGCTGTCACGGATTTCCCGGACGCGAATGCCAACAGCTCCCGTGCGGCCATGGAGGCATTCTCCCCTTCCGACGGCAGCAGCGCCCGGCGGGCCTGCAGATAGAGGTCGCCGTATTTCTTTACCATCGGTCGGCACCCACCTCGTCCGGAATGACGAGCTTCAGCGCTTCGATGGCGACCTCCAGCATGGAATCATCCGGCTCGTTGGTCGTAAAGTGCTGGAACCACATACCGGGCGCGGACAGCGCACGCGTCAGGGCGTTGTCATGACGGCCGACAAAGCGGTTGCATTCATAGCTGATTGACACGACGAACGGCAGCAGCGCAAGCCGGATAAGCATACGGACAAGCATATTGCTGGTCGGGAAAACGGCGCTTACGAGCGCAAAGAGCAAAATCGAAATTGCAACGACGACAAACAGGAAGCTTGTGCCGCAGCGCGGATGCAGCCGGGTCATACCGCGGCAGTTTTCAACGGTCAGCGGAAGCTGCGCCTCATAGCAGCGGATGGTCTTATGCTCCGCGCCGTGATAGGAAAAGACGCGCTTCATGTCCTTCATCCGGGAAATCAGGATCATATAGCCCATAAAGATCGCGATGCGGATCACACCCTCGATCAGGCTGCGGACGACAGCATTGTGGATCCAGCGGTCAAAAATACCGCTCAAGAGCGTCGGCAGCAGGAAAAACAGGCCGACGGAAAACAGAACGCCGAGAAACACGGAGAAGGACACAACTGCCTTTTCCAGCTTCTCACTGCCAAGCTTCTTCTCCAACCACTGCTCAAATTTGGACGGCTGCGCGTCTTCCTCCTCTTCCGGGAAGAACTCCGCCGAATACATGAGTGCTTTCACACCGGACACCATAGACGAAGCAAAATTCACCACGCCGCGGATCAGCGGCCATTTGGCGACGCCGGTGCGCTTTTTAAGCGGCTCGACCTTCGTGACGAGGCCCTCCGGCCCGCGCACGACGATGGAGCGCTTGTCCGGCCCCTGCATCATAATGCCTTCAATCAGTGCCTGACCGCCGATGAGTGTTTTAAATTTTTCCTGGCTGACAGGATTGTTCTCTTTTTTCATGCAAACCTCTTATTCTTCCCCGGTGGGGATGCTGATCGTGACAAGCGTACCGCCGCCCTCCGCGTTTTCCAGCGTCAGCGTGCCGCCGTGCATGGTGACGATCTCCTCGCAGACGGCGAGGCCGATGCCGCTGCCGCGCGCCTTGGAGCTGCCCTTATAGAATTTTAATTTGACGTGCGGAAGCTCTTCCTCCGGAATGCCGGGGCCGTAGTCCCGCATACGGATGACGACAAAGCTCCCTTCATGTGCGATGGACGCGTCGATGCGTTTGCCCTCGCCGCCGTGCTTGGCCGCATTGTCAAGAATGTTCAAAAACACCTGCCGCATACGCGCAACGTCGCACGGGATTTCCGGAATCTCCTCGTCGCAGCCGTCGTAATGCAGGCAGATGCCCTCCTGCTTGAGCCGGTTGCCATACATGAAGACCGTATCCTCAAATTCTGCCAGAATATCGGCTGTTTCGACATGGAGCGTAAACCGCCCGTCCTGCATCCGCGTGAATTCCAGCAGCTCCTCGACCATTCCGGTCAGCCGCTTGGCCTCGCGCGCGATGATCACGACGCCGCGCCGCGTTTCCGCGTCCAGATTCTCGGATGTCAGAAGCGTCTCACCCCAGCCGGAAATGGCTGTAAGCGGCGTTCGAAGCTCATGCGACACGGAGGAAATGAACTCTGTCTGTGTTTTTTCCGCCTGTCCGATCTTGACAGACATATCATTAATGGTGCTGACCAGCTCGCCGATCTCGTCGTCATACTGACCGGGGATCTGCACGCCGTAGGAGCCGGCGGCAATGCGCTTGGCCGTCGCGTTGATCTGCGAGACGGGCACCAGAATGGACTTGATAAAAAAACTGCTCAGGAAAAAGATCGAGCCGATGAAAAGCAAGCCGATCGTCACGGCGATCAGCGCGATCATCAGGATCTGAAGATCCGCGTTGCGCAGGCTCGTCACATAGCGCAGAACGCCGATCACCTCACCGTTGGTATAGATCATCGGGCTGGAGACGGCCAGAATGCGCTCCCCTGTCAGCGGGTTTCTGCCTTTATAGTGCCGGATCTGCTGGCTGTCGATGGCCTGCTGGATCTCGGGCGTCGAGGGGGAGCGTCCTGCGAATTTTCCGTAGGAGGAGGCGACGAGCTTTCCGTTTGCGGAAATGAACTGCAGCTCCAGCCGGTCCTTTTCCTCAAAGGTCTGCGCGAATTTGATGCAGGACTGGTAGTATTCCTTATAGCTCTGCGAAATGTAGTTGCTGAAAAAATCAGTTGTTGTTTTCGCCTTGTTTTCGAGGCCGGAGCGAAGGTTTGTGTCGTAATACGCCGCCATGGAGAACACCACGCCGAGCACGCACGCTGCGACCAGCAGCATGATCACGCCCACGTTATTGACGAACCAGCGCCGTTCAATGCCGGACAGGCGTTTCTTTTTCTTCAAAAAGCCTCACCTCACGCCTTATGCGCCCCACTTGTAGCCAAAGCCCCAGACTGTTGTGATATAAGTCGGATTTGCGGTATCATCTTCGATCTTGATGCGCAGGCGGCGGATGTTGACGTCAACGATCTTGAGCTCTCCGTCATAGTCCCGGCCCCAGACCGCAGCGAGGATATCCTCCCGAGAAAGCGCCCGGCCCGGATTCTGCATGAACAACTTGACAATGGCATATTCCACCTGCGTCAGTTTGATGCGGCGGCCCTCCTTGTCCAGCGTCCGGTTGCGCGTGTTCAACACGAACGGACCGTGTTTGAGTTCGATCTGATTGGACGAGCCGTCGGAGTCAATGCGGCGGTAGAGCGCGTCGATGCGTGCGGTCAGCTCAGCAGGACTGAAGGGCTTGGTCATATAGTCGTCCGCGCCTGTCATCAGGCCGGTGATCTTGTCCATTTCCTGACTTCTTGCGGTTAACATAATAATTCCGATCTTTTTATCCGTCGCCCGGATGCTGCGGCAGACCTCAAAGCCGTCGATGCCGGGCAGCATAATATCGAGGATCGCGACGCCGACATCCGGGTTGGCCTTCAGCAGCTCCAGCGCTTCTTCTCCGGTCCCGGCCTCTACGACCTCATACCCGGCGCGCTTGAGATTGATGACCACAAAGCTGCGGATACTGACCTCATCTTCCAAAATCAAAACCTTTTTCATGCTGTTTCGCTCCTCATGTCTCTCCCGAATTCCAATCAATATGAATAAAGTGGAACATATCCCGCAGCCTGTCCGCAGACAGCTCCTCAGCCCACTTCCCTGTTCCAAGCTTCGCCGCATAGGTGATATCGCCTTTTTCGGCCAGAATGAACCTGCCGTCGGCGGATGCAGATTCATTTCGATTCTCTCCGGAAAACGCGTAGATCGTAAAGATCAGCTCTGTGCTCCGCCCGTCTTCCCACTGCGAAAATGCATAGCCATGCACGCCGTCCGCCTCTGCGCCGCGCGTGATGCAGAACTGGTTCTGCCAGCGGTCCGGAAGCTTTAAGAACCAGCCGCCTGAAAAGCTGTGATAGGTCGTCAGCTTTGGCAGGCTGCGTCCGTCCAGATCAAGGTTGTACCAGCTGATCGCGGAATCGTTCTCATCGGATCCCTCTGCCGACGGAAGCGGCAAAATCTGCGGCAGCTCGATCAGCCCGTCGCCGTCAATATCGGAGGCGTAGACATAGTAGCTGCGGACAGTGGAAACAGGGCTTTCCGCCTCGCGCATAGTGACGCTTTGGAACACGCCGTTCTGAAACGCAAAGACGTCTGTCACAAGTCCGGTATCCTCATATGCGCTCGACACAAAGACGGCGGGAATGTCCTTCATCAGATTTCCGGTCAGAATACGCTTGACAAGGGACGCTCCGGCAGTTAGATACGCTTCCTTCTCGCGCTCCATCTGCCCGGCCTGCCAGCGGTAAAGCTCTGCAATGCCCTGCGGCTGCTCTGCTTCAAAGCGGAGCAGGAAAATATCCTTCCGGCCGTCGCCGTCAAGGTCGACTACGCGGTATTCCGAGTAATTGGCATTCATCAGCTCGGCCACATGGCCGTCGGAGTAGGAATATGCGCTGAGCGATTGCAGCACGTCGGTGGACAGCTGCCGCCCGATGACAAGCTCGATGCCCGGTTGGCCGGTCAGCTGGACGTATTCGACGCTGGCAAAGCTGGTGCCGTCGCCCTCGATCACATCCGTCAGGTGGTAATCGCCGTCCACACGGGAAAAGATGCAGGCTCTGAGCGGCCTGTCCCCTGCCGCCTTCAAAAACGCGATCGCTTCTTCCTGTCCGTCGCCGTCGAGATCGGCCAGCTGCACAGACTGCTGATTCGGGCCGGACACCGGCGCAGAATAGGCAGCGCTCTGGCCGTTCAGAACCGCATCGATTGCAAGCTCCAGCCGGTCATATTCATCAGAATGCCGCGGCAGCGTATACAGCTCGTCGACCGTTTTGACAAAACAGCCTGAAAGCAGCAGCGTCAGCGCTGCTGCAAGCAGCGCAAGCCCCACCCGTTTTCCGTGCAATCGCTCCAACTCCTTTTCAACTCTTTATAGTATAACATGTAAAGTTACAAAAGTGTAGCGAATTTGTAAAAAACAAGACTACTTCACAACTACATTTTTTTCGCCAAGCTGCTCCCGCAGCTCCTGCAGCATCCGCTCGTCCAGCGCACATGCTCCGCCCATCCGTGCACCAGTATCGGCGAAGTAAATGACAGCCCGTGCCCTTCCGGGGAACATTTTCAGGATTGGCAAGACCTTTTTTGCAGATTTCTGCCCGGAATTCTCGATTTTCAGATAGACAGTATGCGCCTGCGCCGCTGTCTGACGCGCGGCCTGCGCGGCATCCAGATCCTTCATATCCCCGATCTGCACCACGCGGTTCACGACCATCTGCGGCGGTTTTTCGTCGCGAACGGAAATGCGGCCATTCAGGATAACAGGCGAGTTTTCATAAAGCAGCGAGCCATATTGGCCCAGGATCGTGGAGAATGTCAGAAGCTCCATGGAACCGGTATCGTCCTCCACTGTGACATAGGCCATCATGGAGCCGGAGCGCGTGGTCTTCATCTTGACCGCCTCGACGATTCCGGCAATGTTCACGATCTGCTCGTCCTGATAGGTATCGCCGCCGTTTTCAAAGCATTCCAGAATCTCACCGATTGGAACCACATCCATGCCGCGCAGCAGCGGCCGGTACTCGTCCATCGGATGGCCGGACAGGTACAGACCGGTCGTCTGCTTTTCCAGACTCATTTTCTCCTGCACGCTCATTTCCGGGATATCCGGTGCCTGCACAGCTGGCATGGCAGCAGCGCTGTCTTCGCCGGACAGCAGATCGAACAGACCCATCTGGCCGTCGACATTCTTATTCTTCTGGCTGGCCGCTGCGTCGAGCACAAGCTCATAGATACGCAGCATCTGGGCGCGGTTCAGTCCAAAGCCGTCGCAGGCGCCGGCCTTGATGAGATTTTCCAGCGCCCGCTTGTTGAGATCCGTCCCGTACATACGGGAGGCAAAATCCTCAAGGCTGGTGAACTTTCCGCCCTGCTCTCGCTCGTTCATGACCTTCTGGATAAAGCCGCGTCCGATATTCTTGATCGCCGCCAGGCCAAAGCGGATGCCGCCCGGCACGACGGTGAAATTGTCGTTGGATTCATTGATATCCGGCGGCAGCAGCGCAATGCCCATCGCGCGGCACTCGGCAATATACTCGGAGATCTTGACCGAGCTTCCCAGCACAGACGTCATGAGCGCCGCCATATATTCGCGCGGGTAATAGCATTTGAACCACGCGGTCTGGTACGCGATCACCGCGTAGCAGACGGAATGCGCCTTGTTGAACGCGTAGTTCGCAAAGTCGTACATCTCGTTGTAGATGGCTTCCGCCGTCTGCTCCGGAATGCCGTTTGCGACGCAGCCGGTGATATTGCGCGAGGCGTCGCCCCGGATAAAGGCGCCGCGCTCCTTTTCGATGTCCTTGACCTTCTTTTTGCTCATGGCGCGGCGCACCATGTCCGCCTGGCCAAGCGAATATCCGGCAAGCTTCCGGAAAATCTCAATGACCTGCTCCTGATAGAGAATGCAGCCGTAGGTGACGGAAAGGATAGGTTTCAGCATGGGATGCTTGTATTTGACAAGCGATGGGTCCTGCTTGCAGGCGATCAGACGCGGGATCGACTCCATCGGGCCGGGGCGGTAGGCTGCGACGATAATGGAAAGATCTTCGATTGACTGCGGCTTCAGACCCATGCAGACGCCTGTCATGCCGGTCGATTCCATCTGGAACACACCGGCTGTTCTTCCCTGCGTGAGCATATCCATGACCTTGGGGTCGTTGTCCGTCACGCGGGACATGGAGAAATCCGGCTCCGTCTTCCGGATATCGCGGATCGCGTCGTCAATGACGGTGATATTGCGCAGGCCGAGAAAGTCCATCTTGAGAAGCCCCAGCTCCTCAAGCGTTGTCATGGTGTATTCCGTGACGATGGTACCGTCGTTTGTCGCAAGCGGCACATAGTTGTAGACCGGCAGCTTTGTAATGACCACGCCTGCTGCGTGCGTTGAGGTATTGCGCGGCATACCCTCAAGGGCCATGGCCGTGTCGACAAGCTCCTTAACGCGCGCATCGCCGTCATACATCTGCTTCAGCTGCGGGGACTGCTTCAGTGCGTCCTTGAGTGTGATATGAAGCGTCGTCGGCACGAGCTTTGCGACGGCGTCCGTCTCGGCAAACGTGAAGTTCATGACACGGCCCACGTCGCGAATGGCGGCTCTGGCTGCCATGGTGCCGAAGGTGACGATCTGCGCGACGTGATCCTCGCCGTATTTCTGCCGGACATAGTCGACGACCTCGCTCCTTCTCGTATCGCCGAAGTCCATATCGATATCAGGCATGGTCACGCGGGCGGGGTTCAGGAAGCGTTCGAAATAGAGGCCATATTTCATGGGGTCAATTTCGGTAATATGCAGGCAGTAAGTCACCATCGAGCCTGCTGCGCTGCCGCGTCCGGGGCCGACCGGGATCCCGGCGGATTTTGCAAAGCGCACGAAATCCCACACGATGAGGAAGTAGTCCGTAAAGCCCATTTTCTCGATCATGTCGATCTCATATTCCAGCTGCTGCATATACTCCGGGTGCGCCGTGCCGTACAGCTCGTCAAAGCCCTCTTTGCAGAGCTGGTTGAGATAAGAAAGGCTCGTCACGCCCTCCGGAAGCTTGAATTCCGGCAGGAAATACTTGCCGAACGTGAACTCCACATTGCAGCGCTCCGCGATCCGGACCGTATTCTCAAACGCCTCCGGCACGTCCGGGAAGAGGCTGCGAAGCTCCTCTTCGCTCTTGAGATAGAATTCCTCCGTCTCAAATTTCATGCGGTTTGGGTCGTCGACGGTCTTGCCGGTCTGGATGCAGAGCAGCACGTCCTGCATTTTTGCGTCTGTCTTGCGCAGATAGTGTGCGTCGTTCGTCACGACAAGCGGGAGGTTCAGTTTTTCAGCAAGCTTACGAATATGTCCGTTGACGGTTCGCTGCTCCGGAATGCCGTGATCCTGCAGTTCCAGATAAAAATGCCCCGGGCCGAAAATTTCCGCGTATTCACGCGCGCCCTGCTCCGCCGCGTCCAGATCCTCCTGCATGATCGCCTGCGGGATCCGGCCCGCAAGGCAGGCGGAGAGCGCGATCAGGCCCTCGTGATGCTCCCTCAGCAGCTCCATATCCACGCGGGGGCGGTTGTAAAACCCCTCGGTAAAGCCGAGCGAAACCATATAGCTGAGGTTCCGGTAGCCCATCTCGTTTTCACAGAGCAGGACCAGATGGTATGGCTCCTTATCGACGCCGTGAACCTTGTCAAAGCGCGTCCTGCGCGCAACATAGACCTCGCAACCGATAATGGGCTTGATCCCGGCCTTTTTCGCTGCGCGGTAAAAATCGATGGTGCCGTACATGACGCCGTGGTCGGTCAGGGCGATGGCTTTCTGGCCGAGCTCCTGCACCCGGTCCATCATGGAGCCGATGCGGCAGGCTCCGTCAAGCAGGCTGTATTCACTGTGGACGTGCAGATGCACAAAGGCCATGGCAGTTTTCTCCTCTCAGCTTTCGTCCGCAAGCGCGACAAGCTTGCGCATACGGTGGTTCATTGCGGATTTGGAAACGGGCGGGTCCTGCATGGCGGCAAGTTCCTGCAGCGTTGCTTCCGGATTATCGAGACGGAGCTTTGCCGTCTCGCGGAGCTTCGGCGGCAGCTCCTTGAGTCGTCCCTGCTTCTGAAGCTTCCGGATGGCTGCGACCTGCTCAATCGACGCGTCGACCACCTTGGTCAGATTTGCCGTTTCGCAGTTGACGCGGCGGTTGATGCCGTTGCGAAGATCCTTTTCGACCTTCGCCTCCATCACGCCCATTGCGCACACCGGCGCGCCGATGGCCGTCAGAAAATCCTCGATCATGTCGCTCTGCTTGAAATACAGAATGCTGTTGCCGCCGCGCGTCGTTTCCTTCGGGGAAAATCCGGCGTCGAGCAGCAGCGCGCAGGTTTCGCGGCTGACCTTATAGTGAGAGGTCGTCAGCTCCAGGTGGTAGCGCTTGGCCGGGTCCGTGACCGAGCCGCCGGACAGAAACGCGCCGCGCAAAAACGCCAGCCGCTCTTCGTCCTCCTCCAGCATCCCGTAATTGACGTGCAGCGTCACGTCTCTGGCCGCGCTGAGGCCGAACTGCGCAAACATTTTATGGATTTTTTCCTGTGATTCCATCACGAACAGCAGCTTTCCCGCGCTCTCCTCCGGCTCCTGGTCGAAGGAGAAGCCGAAGACCTTCTTCATCAGGCGCGGCAGGCGCTCAGCCAGATCGCGCGACTCTGTCGTGATGCGGACAAGATCCGCGGTAAACGCGTTGCAGTAGAGCAAAATGCCGTACAGCTCTGCGGCGGCTTCCAACTTCCGGTTGATCGGCAGACGGCACAGCTCCTGCTTGACGTTGGATGAAAAAGACATGACGGCGCTTGCCTCCTCGCTTGTTTCAGTTTCTGAATTCCCGCCACACCGACAAAATCGCGCGTGCCAGCGCGTCGGAGTTGTGGCGGATATAGCGTCCCGGCTCAAGGAGCGGGAACGTGCGCACAGCAAGGCCCATCTGCTCCAGATCCTCGCGGCGCAGCTCAAGCTGCGAAACGCCCTCTTTGGCGTATGGCTCCATGATCTCAGGCGGCACAGGCGCGTCGTTTGCAATGCACACATCCATCACGCCGGGACCCGCGTGCTCCAGGATCGCGCGGACGTGATCGTCGGCGTCATAGCCGTCCGTCTCGCCGTCCTGCGTCATGATGTTCAGCACATAAATCTTCAAGGCCCGGCTCTGCCGCACTGCGTCTGCAATACCGCTGACCAGAAAATTCGGGATGATGCTGGTATACAGGCTTCCCGGTCCGATCACGACGATATCCGCCTCGCGGATCGCCCGGACGCTCTCCGGCAGCGCCGCCGGACGTTCCGGCACGAGGCGCACCTTGCGGATACGGGAATTGTTGATCTTTTTCGCGTAAAAAATCTTGCTTTCGCCAAGAATGCGGCTGCCGTCATGAAATTCCGCTTCCAGACGCACGTCCTGATTGGTCACAGGGAGAACACGGCCCGTAATGGCCAAAACGTCCCCCATGCGGTGGACCGCTTCGTCGAAGGAGCCGGAAATGCCGTTCATGGCCGCCAGAAACAGGTTGCCGAAGCTCTGGCCTGCAAGGCTCCCATCGGTAAAGCGGTAATTGAGCAGCTGCTGCATGGTAGGCTCCGTATTGGCAAGCGCCATAATACAGTTGCGGATATCGCCCGGCGGAAGCATTCCGAGGTCCTCCCGGAGCATACCGGAGCCGCCGCCGTCGTCCGCGACGGTCACGATCGCGGTGATATCCCTCGTATAGGCCTTCAGGCCGCGCAGCATGGCGGACAGCCCGTGCCCGCCGCCGATGGCCGCGATGCGCGGCTGCCTGCGGTGCGGCTCATAGAGCCGGATCTGTTCTGTAAAATCCGTCATAGCAATCACCTTCTGCCCATATCGCGATGGCTGAGCGTGGCCGCGTAGCCCTTTTTGGATACGAACTCAAACAGCTCCTTCGCGATACAGACGCTCCGATGCTTGCCGCCTGTGCAGCCGACGGCGATCACGAGATCTGTTTTGCCCTCGTCCAGATAGTTGGGCAGCAGGAAGGAAAGCAGATCCTCGGTTTTTGTCACAAAATCCAGCGTCTGCTGGTATTTGAACACGAAGCTTCTGACCGGCTCGTCCAGCCCGGTCTGGTGCTTCAGCTCCGGGATATAG
>ENA-OXXF01000476-OXXF01000476.1-human-gut-metagenome-genome-assembly--contig:-NODE-476-length-11640-cov-4.654208_pt1 | contig 11640 bp, 10 predicted proteins | sample MGYA00244696_ERZ652735 | MGnify/ENA primary metagenome ERZ652735 (study PRJEB26926, sample SAMN06164520) | human gut metagenome | biome: ENVO:00009003; feature: ENVO:2100002; material: ENVO:00002003...
GAGATCGCTCAGTGTCTCGTGGGCTCGGAGATGTGTATAAGAGACAGATATTGTGATACTTTACTTACATTATCCATTACGCTGGTCATAAGCGCTGCCATAAATTCCACCGGATAATATTTCTTAAGATATGCCGTCTGGAAGGCTACATATGCATAGCAAGCGGCATGTGATTTATTAAATGCATATTTGGCAAAATCCATCATTGTATCATATATGGCAGATGCAGTTTCCGCAGGTATCCCGTTGGCCACGCACCCCGGAACGTTCTCCTCTTCATTGCCGTATATGAAATTCTGACGTTCTTTTTCCATAACGTACTGTTTTTTCTTGGACATTGCACGGCGGACAAGGTCACTTCGTCCCAGTGTATATCCAGCCAGATCACGGACTATCTGCATAACCTGCTCCTGATACACGATACATCCATACGTCGGTGCAAGGATATGCTCCAACTGCGGGCATGCATAGGTAATGGCATCCGGATTATTCTTACCCTTGATGTATTTGGGAATAAAATCCATCGGACCCGGCCTGTAAAGAGATATTCCGGCTATCATGTCCTCTAAGCTGTCAGGCTTGAGTTCCTTCATGAAATTCTTCATTCCGCCGCTTTCAAGCTGGAATACGCCTTCCGTTCTTCCGAGGCCTATCATGTCGAGTACGCCTCTGTCATTGTAATCTATTTTGCTGATATCAAAATCATTAACTTTGCGCCGTATTAATTTCTCTGCATTCTGTATGACCGTAAGTGTCCTAAGGCCCAAAAAATCCATCTTAAGAAGGCCCAGTTCTTCTATGGTCGTCATGGTAAACTGTGTAACCAGTGTACCGTCGGATGCCCTTGATAAAGGCACAAACTCATCAATCGGTCTGGAGCCGATAACTACTCCGGCAGCATGCATAGACGTATGTCTCGGAAGACCTTCAAGTCTCTTACATGTATCGATAAGTGTCCTGACTTCCGGATCACTTTCATAAAGTGCCTTAAATTCATTATTGGCTTCAAGTGCTTTGTCAATTGTCATTCCGATGTCATTTGGTATCATTTTAGATATGGAGTCCGTTTTGGAATATGGGATATCCATAACCCTTCCAACATCTTTTATTACACCTTTTGCGGCAAGTGTACCGAATGTAACTATCTGTACCACTCTGTCCTTGCCATATTTGCGCATTACGTAATCAATCACTTCCGGGCGTCTCTCATAGCAGAAATCGACGTCAATATCAGGCATCGATACACGTTCCGGATTAAGAAAACGTTCAAAAAGCAGATTATATCTTATCGGATCGATATCCGTTATTTCCAGGACATATGAGACAATGGCTCCTGCTGCCGAACCTCGTCCCGGGCCGACGGCAATTCCGTTTCTCTTAGCATAATTTATAAAATCCCAGACGATCAGGAAATAATCGACATAGCCCATTTTCCTGATAACACCGAGCTCATAATCAAGTCTTTCCCTGAGTTCGTCCGCCTTGTCTGCGTAACGCTTAACAAGGCCTTCATCACACAGATGGTTAAGATATGTCCACGAGTCATAACCTTCCGGAACTTCATAGTGCGGGAGTTTCGTTACACCGAATTCTATTTCTACATTGCATCTCTCTGCTATTTTGTGAGTATTATCCAGTGCCTGCGGCGCATATGGAAAAAGAGCACGCATCTCTTCCTCGGATTTACAATAATACTGGCCGCCTTCATATCTCATTCTGTCGGTGTCCGATACTTTTTTCCCTGTCTGTATGCATAATAATACATCATGCGCCGCTGCATCATCCGCATATGTGTAATGTATATCATTGGTTGCCACGAGTTCAATTCCAAGTTCCTTACTCATTCTTATGAGCTGCTGGTTTACAAAACCCTGTTCCGGTATCCCGTGATCCTGTAATTCGAGGAAATAATTTCCTTTTCCGAATATTTCCTGATAGTGCAGTGCTGACTTGCATGCCTCTTCATAAAGGCCTCTCTGAAGATATTTCTGGACTTCTCCGGCCAGACATGCGCTGAGGCATATAATTCCCTCGTGATATTCGCTTAGCACCTCATAGTCCACACGGGGTTTATAATAAAATCCATCAACAAAGCCTTTGGATACTATTTTCATGAGATTAGCGTATCCTGTATTGTTCTCGGCCAGCAGTACCAGATGATAGTATCTGTCCTCGCTCATCCCTGCCTCTTTGTCGAAGCGTGAGCCCGGCGCAACATACACCTCGCATCCGAGAATCGGCTTAATTCCTATATTCTTAGCCGCTCTGTAGAAATCAATAACACCATACATAACTCCGTGATCGGTAATTGCTATGCTGTCCATTCCAAGTTCCTTGGCTCTCGCCGTTATTTCATTTATTTTGCTTGAGCCGTCAAGCAGACTGTATTCAGTATGCACATGAAGATGTGTAAATGCCATTGAATTTCCTCCGGTTTAATTCAGTAACAGCACTGCGGTTACGCGTCCGCAGTGCTGTCCTTTTCAGATAAGTTATTTACCTGCTGCAAGATATTTTTCGATTTCCGCAATCGCTTTTTCTTCATCGGCACCGTCAGCGCTGACTACAACTGATTCGCCTACATCAAGTCCGAGTGTCATCATTCCCATTATACTCTTGGCATTGACTTTCTTCGTTCCGACTTCTACATAAATCGAACTGTCAAACTGACTTGCTACCTGAACGAATACTGCTACAGGTCTGGCCTCAAGGCCCGTTGAAATGTTAATGGTCATCTTTTTCTGAATCATAATTCTTCCTCCGCTAATTGCTGTGCAATCATCCTTTTTCGCCGCGAAGCTCTTCGGCTATCCGGCTTATTTTTCTCAATCTATGGTTAACTCCTGACTTGCCCACAGGTGGGGAAAGCATCTGCCCGAGCTGTGCAAGCGGCGTATCAGGATATTTTACCCTGAGTTCGGCTATTTCTTCCAGACCTTCACTAAGTGTGTTAAGCCCGGCATTTTCACGGATATATTCTATATCTTCTATCTGTTTAACGGCCGCATTGACCGTTTTACTTAAATTGGCAGTCTCACAGTTGACCTTACGGTTTACCGAATTACGGACTTCCTTCACAACGCGCACATTCTCAAGTTCCATCAGTGAACGGTGTGCGCCCATGACATTCAGGATGTCCACTATCTGCGCGCCTTCTTTCAGGTATACGACATGGCATCGTCTTCTTTCAATTATTCTCGCATCAAGTTCAAACATCTTCATGGCATCCATGATCTGCACGGCTTTCGCTTCCCCGTATGAAACTATTTCAAAATGATATGATTTTTCAGGGTCGCTTATTGAGCCTCCTGCCAGGAATGCACCACGCAGAAAAGCTCTCTTGCAGCACATATTGCTTATGCCAACCGTACTCACAAGTGACATATCACGGTTAATGCTTCCGTCCGGTTCCATAAGCCTGGTGGCAAGAAGTATTTTGATTGCCATATCCGAATCCATCACTGACATTATATATGTTCTGTTTCCGGTATCTTTATTATACCTCACTGATACATCCGGTTCATATTCAAATGTCTTATATATTATATGTTGGCACTTGGACACCGCATAAGGTGTTTCAGAATGAAATCTGATATAATGCCGCCCATCATCTGTAGTATATATATGACCGCCTGCGCTTATTATCGCGGCGAGTTCCGCCAGTCTGCAATGTCTTGCCGGCGGAAGCACGGATGCGAGTTCTTCTTTAACTTTAAGTGAAAAAGACATATAACTACCGCCTATTTCCTGTTTCTGGCATCAAGGTCTATGTCCCTGTGCTCTATCTTAAGACCATAATCATTGCCGGAAAGTCTGGCATACAATTCATTGGCCAATGTAACCGAACGGTGTTTACCTCCGGTACATCCGATTGCGATTACCAGTCTGTTCTTACCTTCGATTATGTAATTCGGTATCAGAAATTCAATCATATCCGTAAGCTTGTCCAGGAAAATTCCCGACTGCGGCCATTTCATGACAAATTCCCTAATAGGTGCGTCATTTCCGGTAAGCGGCTTAAGCTCATCTATATAATATGGATTCGGCAGAAAACGTACGTCAAATACAAGATCTGCGTCTTCCGGTATTCCGTATTTAAATCCGAATGAGAGAATGGTTACAACAAGATTATTGAAGTTCTCGTCATCCACAAATATTTTCTCAATCTCCTGCTTAAGTTCCCTGGTAAGCAGTGTTGTAGTATCTATAATATAATCAGCGCGCTTCTTAAGGAATGAAATTTCCTCGCGTTCCCGCGCAATTCCTTCCATAATCCTGTTATCTCCGGCAAGCGGATGATTACGTCTGGTCTCCTTATAACGCTTTACAAGTGTCTCATCCTCAGCCTCAAGAAAGAGTATCTCGTAATTATAATTCATGGCTGTCATATTATCAAGCACGGCCTCAAGACCCGCAAAAGTCTCACCGCTTCTGACATCAACGCCCATCGCTATATTGTCTATAGCCTTGCCATCCTTCTTCTGTCCCGAACTTGATGCTGCAAGTTCGACAAACTTCATGACTAATGCCACCGGAAGGTTATCAACACAATAATATCCGGCATCCTCAAAAACCTTGAGTGCCGTCCTTTTACCCGCACCGGACATGCCGGTTACAAAAACAATTCTCATCGACTTACTGCCTTTCCCATCGCCCCGGTTCAAAATCTATTATTACTACACATTCCGGTTTACGTCAAGCAAATCTGCTAAAATTCACCGATTATCCTTACTTCCGGTTCCAGAATTACACCTTTTTGTTTCTTAACCTCGGATATGACAAGCTGTATCGTATCATATATATCTTTTGCAGATGCCTTGCCTTTATTTATTACAAAACCGGCGTGTTTATCGGATACACATGCATCACCGACACCGCGTCCTTTAAGACCGCTTTCTTCGATAAGCTGTCCCGCAAACATTCCCTCCGGACGTTTAAATGTACTTCCGGCACTTGGGTATTCGAGCGGCTGTTTAAGCCTTCTCTTATAAGCAAGGTCATCCATGCAGGCTTTGATATCATCATAGCTTCCGCGGTGAAGTCTCATCAACGCGCCCACGATCACATATCCGCCCTTTGTGAATATGCTTGTTCTGTATCCCAGACCAAGTTCTTCCACATCAAAGGTCCTGACCGTTCCATCCGGTGTAACCGCATCGACACTTACCAGAATATCTTTCATCTCTCCGCCGTATGCACCTGCATTCATAAAACATGCTCCTCCGAGAGTTCCGGGTATTCCACATGCAAATTCAAATCCCGCAAGTCCGGCATTCAGTGCCTTGCTTCCGATTGCAGAGAGGAGGGCTCCGGCTCCTGCCCTGATTGTTTCACCTTCCACAGATATCTCCGACATATTACGACCGATTATGATTATCAGGCCGTCATATCCCTTGTCGGATATAAGGACATTGCTTCCGTTGCCAATGATATAATATTGTACATTATTATCATTGCACAGTTTAATAAGTGATTCTATTTCGGATGCAGTTGAGACGAAAGCGGCATATTTTGCCGCTCCGCCGACCCTGAACGTTGTATGTTTTGCCATCGGTTCATCTGCCACGGCATTATTCTTACCTATAATTGCCTGTATATCAGCCAAAAAATCCATACATACCTCGCATTACTCGGAAATTACAAGCTTTGCTGCTCCATAAATTCCCGCACTGTTTCCGAGTGTCGCTAACTTGATAGGTGTCTTCCTGCACTGATGATATGTTTTCTCAACATAATATTTCTCAATCGTGTCAATAAGGAAGTCGCCTGCTTTGGATACTCCTCCGCCGATTATAAATACATCCGGATCAATGACACATGCGATATGTCCGAGTGCTATTCCAAGATATTCTCCAAGCCTGTTAACTGTCTTAAGTGAAATATCATCACCTTTTTTGGCCTCATCAAATACATCCTTGGCTGTAAATCCATCAATGTTTCTCAATGTCGAAGGAGTGTCATCGGCTGCAAGGAATTTCTTTGCTTCCTTGACAATTCCGGTTGCCGATGCGACCTGCTCAAGACATCCTTTTTTGCCGCAGTTACAGGTTGCTGTCTCATCATATACAACTGACATATGTCCTATTTCTCCGGCTGCTCCGTGTGTTCCCTTTACAATCTTACCGTCGAGCACGATTCCGCCGCCGACACCGGTTCCGAGTGTTACCATAACGAGGCTGTTGTTGCCCTTACCGCCGCCCTGCCATAATTCTCCGAGAGCCGCTACATTCGCATCATTACCGGCTTTAACGATAAACCCAGTCTTATCCTTAAGTATCTCTTCAACAGGGGTATCTCCCCAGCCGATATTGACACAACCTTTAACGATTCCCGATGGGGTAACAGGTCCCGGAACGCCGATTCCCACACCAATCACATCTTCAGGATTGATATTTTCATCACTGACTTTCTTATTAATGGAAGCTGCTATATCATCTAATATATATGCTCCCTTGTCCTCCTTACGGGTTGGAATCTCCCAATCTTCGAGAAGTGAACCTTCCACCGTAAAAATACCCATTTTGACGGTAGTTCCGCCAAGATCAACACCAAAACATAATTTTCCCATTCTTGTCTGTCTCCTTAGAATTTATGATTAATATTATTCTGAACCCTGTTATAAAGTTCTCTTGCCGCGTTGTAACCCATCTTTTTCTGTCTCCAGTTGACTGCTGCCGACTCTACTATAACGGCAAGGTTACGTCCCGGTCTTACCGGAAGATTATGGCATACGACTTTATTGCCAAGAATTTCGGTATATTCTTCCTCAAGTCCGAATCTGTCATATTCTTTATCTTTGTCCCAGTCCTCAAGGTGGATAACCATATCTATTCCCTGTGTCTCTTTAACACTTTCAACACCGAAAAGTGTCTTGACATCTATAATACCTATTCCTCGAAGTTCTATAAAATGTCTTGTAATTTCAGGGGCAGTTCCGATAAGTGTCTCATCACTGACCTTGCTGATTTGAACTACGTCATCCGTTACAAGACGGTGTCCTCTTTTTATAAGTTCAAGCGCCGCTTCACTCTTACCTATTCCGCTTTCGCCCGTAATAAGCACACCTTCGCCGTACACATCGACGAGAACTCCGTGAATTGATATCGTCGGTGCCAGCATAACCTTCATCCATCTGATTATCTCCGCTTCAAAAGAAGATGTGGCTTTATCGGTCTGCAGAAGCGGTATCTGATATTCTCTCGCGGCCTCGATCATCTGCGCATCCGGCATCATGCTACGGCAGAACACTATACACGGTATATTATATGACATAAGCTGTTCATACCTGTCTTTACGGGTCTCCTCGTCAAGCGTCTCCATATACGCAGCTTCCACATGTCCGATTACCTGGACACGTTCGCTGTCAAAATGGTCAAAGAAACCTGTCAGCTGCAATGCAGGCCTGTTAATATCAGGCACTGTTACTACCTTGTCTCCGGTCTCAATATCCGGTGTGAGAAGTTTAAGCTCCATTTTCTCAATAATCTTGTCAATTTTCAATTCTTCCGGCATAATCATTCCCCTTTCAGGTTGTTATTTTTTGTATGAAAAAATTCATATACTTTCTCTGCGGCATTCCTGTTCATGGCAGGTGCCTCTGCCAATTCATCCACACCTGCGGCGCGTATCCCTTCCACATCCTTGAACCGCTTCATAAGGCCCTTACGTCTGGCAGGTCCTATTCCTTCAATATCATCCAGAACCGAATGTATCTGTGCTTTGCCTCTGAGGCTGCGGTGATATTCTATAGCAAACCGGTGTGCTTCATCCTGTATTCTGGTAACGAGTTTAAATTCCTCACCGTTCTTACTTATATCAATCTCATGGTCATTATACCATAATGCGCGTGTTCTGTGGTTATCATCTTTAACCATTCCGCATACAGGAATGGAAAGTCCCAATTCTTTGACAACAGACAATGCTATGTTCACCTGTCCGCGTCCGCCGTCCATCATTATAAGATCCGGCATAACATCGAACCCATCCGTCGTATGTGTCAGCCTTCTGGTCAGCACTTCACGCATGGATGCATAATCATCAGGACCGACAACTGTCTTTATCCGGAATTTCCGGTAATCATTACGTCTCGGAAGTCCGTCATAAAACACAACCATTGAGCCGACCGACTGCACGCCGCTTATATTGGAGATATCAAAAGCTTCCATACGATGTATATCCGGAACTCCTATTTTCTCGCCGATTGATTTCACGGCTCCGATTGTCCTTGCTTCCTCACGCATTATTTTGTCTTTATCCTGCGTAAGTACATTAAGCGCGTTCTTCTCTGCGAGTTCCACTAATTTTTCTTTGGTCCCGCGCTTCGGTGTAACAAAACGTACGGTATGTCCGGAATGTTTTGTGAGCCATCCGGATATCAGTTCTTCCTCCGTAAGCGGCTCCTGCAGCATAATTGTAGACGGAATATACGGTGTTCCCACATAGTATTGTTTTACAAAATCATTAATCACATCGGACCGCGTCTCATCACCCGTAAGGGTCATATGATAATGTTCCCTTCCGATAAGCTTGCCGCCTCTTATAAAAAATACCTGTACAACACAGTCAGTATCATCAATGGCAGCTGCCACGATGTCTTTATCCTGCATATCACTGTTGGTTATTTTCTGCTTCTGTGAGATGTATCTGACGCTCTCAAGCATATCGCGGTATTGTGCCGCACGTTCAAAATCCAGTCTGTCCGATGCCTCTTTCATCTGTTCCCTGAGCCTTGTGGTTATGCCATTATATCTTCCTTCAAGGAAATCTATCGCTTTATCGACCAGCTCATTATATTCCCCGGCACTTATAAATCCCTGGCACGGGGCCGTGCATTGTCCTATATGATAATTGAGGCACGGTCTGTCATTGCCTGTATCTTTGGGAAGGCTTTTACGACACGTTCTGAGTCCATATGTTTTATTGAGCAATTCTATAATATCATTGACCGCCTTGCCGCTTGTAAACGGTCCGAAGTACCTGCATTTATCTTTCTTCAGTTCCCTTGTGGAAAGAATCCTGGGGAAAGTTTCATTCGTGGTAATTTTGATAAAAGGATAAGTCTTGTCATCCTTAAGCATTGTATTATAACGCGGCTTATGGAGCTTTATAAGATTACATTCAAGAACCAGCGCCTCCAGTTCCGAATCAGTTATAATATATTCAAACCGCTGTACATTTGAAACCATCTGCCTTATCTTGGAACTTAAATTCCGTGATGATTGAAAATACTGGCGCACGCGGTTCTTAAGACTGATCGCTTTACCGACATATATAATCTCATCAGTCTTATCATGCATTATATATACGCCCGGCTTGCCGGGGAGTTTCTTCAATTCTTCTTCGATATCAAAAAATCCCTCGTACACCTTTGCCTCCTGCCGTTATATGTATTATATTATCTGGATTGCAGGAAACGTGCCTCGTACGAATACTCTTCCATCAAAGCAATATCATCTTTGGTTATATCGCAGTATTTAAGCAGTTTCTTGCGTTCCTTCTTAAGGTTCGTGCCGCTGACGGTCATATTGTCAGTGTTGACTGTGACATGCACTCCACGCAGAAGAAGTTCTTTAACCGGGTATTCATCATAGTTCTGATACACCTTTGTCTGTATATTACTTGTAGGACATATCTCAAGAGGAATCTTGTGCCTTGCAAGATAATCTACCAGTGCCCCATCCTCAAGGCACCTTATTCCATGTCCTATTCTTGAGGCTCCGAACTCAAGTGCACGCCAAATGCTCTCAGGTCCGGCTGCTTCTCCGGCATGTATCGTAAATGGTATTTCTTCTGCTTTCGCGAGTTCAAATTCTTTGTTGAACAAATCTGTCGGGTACAACGCTTCCGCTCCAGCCAGGTCAAGCGCACATACATAATTTCCATAATATTTCGATGCCACCCTTACAGTTTCAATATTAGCTTCATGGTCTTCGCCTCTCATGCAGCATAATATCAATCCTATCCTGATATCATCGAATTCCATCTCAGCTTCTTTCGCTCCCTCAATTGCCGCTTTAACGGCTTCCTCCTGAGTGAGGCCCTCCTTCGTAGACAACTGTGGCGCAAAACGAATTTCCGCATATGTCACATCCTGATGTACCAGATCTTCCGCAAGTTCGTAAACAGCTCTCTCTATTGCTCCGGAGGTCTGCAATACCATACACGGATACTCAAACTTTGTAAGATAATCATTAAGGTCAGCGCAGTCATCGCCGACCCTTAACGCTCGGGCAGCATCATCATCGCTGTCCCATGGAGAAATTCCCTTCTGCTCAAGCAGCTCCCTTACCGTCTCCGGTCTCATTGAGCCGTCGAGATGCAAATGTAAATCAATCATGTTAACCTAATTCACCCACACCTTTTACTCTGTTGACAATATCCATAAATTCCTTACCGGTTATTGTCTCCTTATCTATAAGATATTCTGCTACGCTGTCAAGACATTCCATATTCTCACTGAGAAGTTCTTTAGCCTTGGCATAGTATTCTTTAAGCATTTTATTGACTTCATCATCCAGCTTGGCTGCCGTCTGATCGGAGCAGTTGAGCACCGAACGGCCGTCAAGATACTGGCTCTCAACGCTTTCAAGTCCCATAAGTCCGAATGTCTCTGACATACCGTACTGTGAAACCATTGTTCTTGCCAGCTTGGTCGCACGCTCAATATCATTGGATGCGCCTGTGGTAACCGTATGGAATACAACCTCTTCGGCTGCACGTCCGCCAAGAAGTGTCACAATCTTGGTGATAAGTTCATCCTTAGTAAGAAGATATTTTTCTTCCTCCGGAACCTGCATCGTATATCCAAGAGAACCCATGGTTCTCGGAACTATAGTTATTTTCTGTACCGGCTCGGCATTCTTCATAAGGCATGTTATAAGGGCATGTCCAACTTCATGATAAGCAACCATGCGTTTCTCTTCTTTGCCGAGGATACGGTCTTTCTTCTCTTTGCCTGCTATTACGACCTCAACCGATTCAAAAAGATCCTGCTGTGTAACTGCACGCCTTCCGTTCTTGACTGCATTGATGGCAGCCTCGTTAATAATATTGGCAAGATCCGAACCAACCGCGCCCGCCGTTGCGAGAGCTATTGCATCAAGATCTACTGAATCATCCATAAGAACATCCTTCGAGTGAACTTTAAGCGTCTCAAGACGTCCTTTAAGGTCCGGCTTATCAACTATGATACGTCTGTCAAAACGTCCCGGACGTAACAGCGCTTTATCAAGGACTTCCGGTCTGTTGGTTGCCGCAAGAATAAGCACTCCCTTGGATGAATCAAAACCGTCCATCTCGGCAAGGAGCTGGTTAAGTGTCTGCTCGCGTTCATCATTACCGCCGCCGTATCTGGAATCACGGCTCTTACCTATCGCATCAATCTCATCTATAAATATAATACACGGTGCCGACTGCTGAGCCTGTTTGAACAGATCTCTTACTCTTGATGCTCCGACTCCGACAAACATCTCAACGAAATCCGAACCGGAAAGTGAGAAAAACGGAACTCCCGCTTCACCGGCAACCGCCTTGGCAAGCAATGTCTTACCTGTTCCCGGAGGGCCTACAAGCAGTGCGCCCTTAGGAAGCTTGGCTCCGATTGACGTATATTCTGTCTCTTATACACATCTCCGAGCCCAC
>ENA-OXXF01000478-OXXF01000478.1-human-gut-metagenome-genome-assembly--contig:-NODE-478-length-11619-cov-4.644500_pt1 | contig 11619 bp, 11 predicted proteins | sample MGYA00244696_ERZ652735 | MGnify/ENA primary metagenome ERZ652735 (study PRJEB26926, sample SAMN06164520) | human gut metagenome | biome: ENVO:00009003; feature: ENVO:2100002; material: ENVO:00002003...
CTTCATAGACGGTCACATGGACATACGTGCGGCGCGGCAGCGTCTTCTTTTCGTCGTGCAGGTATTTTGCAAAGCCGAGCAGAATACCGACGGAGAGCTTATCGTCGAGGAAGCGGCTTTTGATGTAGCCCGAAGCCGTCACGTGCGTGCGCGGGTCGAAGCAGACGATATCGCCTGTCTCAATGCCGAGCGCACGCGTCTCTTCGGCAGAAGAAACATTCTCGTCCAGCAGGATCTCGGTCGTGTCGAAGGTTCGGTTCGTCTTGGCGTATTCGCCGTTGACGTGGACAGAGGCGTTGCAGAGCTGGAGCGTCCCCTCATAGACCTTGCCGGAGCGCGTATAGACGCGCACATTTTCCGTTTCGCCGTTTTCTGCGCGCATACCGCCGAGACTCGTCACGCGCAGGCGGCCATTGGCCTTGACCTCCGCGACCATCGCGCCGAGCGTGTCCGTGTGCGCCTGCAAAAGCAGCCCGCCCTCTGCGGACTCCTCACCGCCGAGATCGATCAAAATGCCGCCCTTGGTCGTTTTCCGTGCGTCAAAGCCGAGCGATGCAAAAGCCTCCAGCACCCATTCGGCCGCTTTGTCCGTAAAGCCCGTCGGGCTGTCGATTGCAAGCAGCTGGACGGCTTTTTCTACTGCATATTGCGCATAACGCTGTTCCATTGTTTCCGATTCCCCTTTTGAATTAAAATTCCAAAAATCCCGGCAGAGCTGTGGTTTCTGCCGGGATCGTAATTTACACGTCTTCCTTGTCGCCCTTCTGGCGGATGGTGATCTTGATCGGCGTACCGGTCAGACCAAAGACCGCGCGGATCTGGTTTTCCAGATACCGCTGGTACGAGAAATGGAACAGGCGGCTGTCGTTGCAGAAGAAGACAAAGTGCGGCGGCTTGACGCCGACCTGCGTGATATAGTAGATCTTCAGACGGCGGCCCTTGTCCGTGGGCGGCTGGACACGCGCGGTCGCGTCCTCCAGAATGTTGTTGAGCATACCCGTTGTAATGCGCATACTGTTTTGGTTGGAAACAGCGACGATCATGTCAAACAGCTTGTCGACGCGCTGACCGGTCAGCGCCGAGATGAATACGACCGGCGCATAGGTCATGTAGCTGAGGTCACGGCGGATCTCCGCTGTCTTCTCGTCCATGGTGTTCGTGTCCTTTTCGACCGTATCCCATTTGTTGACGACGATGATACAGGCCTTGCCCGCCTCGTGTGCCAGCCCTGCGACCTTGGTATCCTGCTCCGTCACGCCCTCGTTGGCGTCGATCAGGATGAGGCACACATCCGCACGCTCAATGGCGGCAATGGAGCGCAGATTGGAATATTTCTCAACTGCATCGTCGACCTTCGACTTGCGCCGCATACCGGCGGTGTCAATGAACAGGAACTTGCCGGATTCGTTTTCAAAATAGCTGTCGATGGCGTCACGCGTCGTGCCTGCGACATTGGAGACGATCACGCGCTCCTCGCCGAGAATCTTATTGAGCAGGCTCGATTTGCCGACGTTCGGCTTGCCGATGATGGCGACCTTGATGACGTCCTCGTCGTATTCCTCGCCGTCGTCCGGCGGGAAGCTTTCGACACACGCGTCGAGCAGGTCGCCGGTTCCATGGCCGTGGACGGCGGAAACCTCGATAGGGTCGCCGAGGCCAAGCGCGTAGAATTCATACGCGTCGGGATTGGCATGGCCGGTCTGGTCGCACTTGTTGACGGCCAGCACGACCGGCTTTTTCGACCGCTTGAGCATGGACGCGACCTCCGCGTCCGCAGCGGTCAGGCCGACCGTCACGTCGACGACCATAACGATGACCGTGGCCGTCTCGATGGCGATCTCCGCCTGACGGCGCATGAACTTCAGCATTTCGTTGTTCGTGCCGGGCTCGATGCCGCCGGTGTCGACAAGGGCAAAGCCGCGGCCGTTCCACTCGCATTCGCCGTAAATGCGGTCGCGGGTGACGCCGGGCGTGTCCTCGACGATGGCCATGCGCTTGCCGGTCAGTTTGTTAAAGAGCATCGACTTGCCGACGTTCGGCCGGCCGACGATGGCTACGATGGGCTTCGACATGGTAGGCCCTCCTTTCAGGCTTCCTTTTCAGGATAAGAAAAGAGGAAGGCACACAGCCTCCCTCTCATCTCTTTCAGCGAAATCACTTAGCTTCAACAGAAATGACTTCACGGCCATTGTAGTAGCCGCAAGCCTTGCAGGCTCTGTGAGGCAGGCGGGGCTCGCCGCACTTCGGGCAAGCGACGACGCCGGGGATCGCCAGCTTCCAGTGGGAACTGCGTCTCTTATCTCTTCTTGCGCGGGATACTTTTCTCTTGGGTACTGCCATGTGGTACACCTCCTTGGTCTAAATGCCCGAAGGCACATTATCTACTTATTTATCCAGTAACTGCTGTAAAACAGCAAAACGGGAATCGGGTTCCTTTTTGCAGCCGCACGGCCCTTCGTTGAGGTTTTTGCCGCAGCGGAAGCAAACGCCCTTGCAGTCGGGCCTGCACAGAAGCTGGCTGTCCATATTGAGAACAAAGGCGGTCGTGATGATGTCGGTCAGATCGGCGCAGCCGTCGTGGATGCCGAACACCCATTCATCCTCCGTCTGCTCCAGCTCCTCTTCTGAAACCAGAACCGCGTGGACCGGGATCTGCACCGCACGCGTAAACTCACCGGCGCAGCGGTCGCATACGCCGTGCAGCGTCGTGCTGAGTTCGCCGGTCAGTTCGAGAACGCCTGCCGTATTGCGAACCTTACCGCTGGCCAGAATCGGCTCTGACGCGGGCCTGCAGCTGCCGAAAACAAGATCGGACAGATCCTCGCGCGTCTCAAACGGAAGACTTGCGCCGGGCGTTACAAGAATTGGCTTCAGATCCAGCAGCATAGCGCCCTCCAATCCATAATCGTGCGATGGATATTATATCGAATAATCGCAGGGAAGTCAAATACTTTTTCATAAATTTTTCGTTCTTTTTCGCGAACACCGGATTCTTTACAGAAAGGACGCCGCGTGATAAAATAAAAACAGACTATTTGTTTTGTATGGAGACCGCTATGAAGGAATTCACCATCACGCAGAACGACGCCGGGCAGCGGCTCGACCGGTGGCTGGCAAAGGCCGTTCCCCTGCTCCCCGCTTCGCTGGCACAGAAATACATCCGGCTCAAGCGCATCAAACTGAATGGCAAACGCGCCGAGCGCGACACGCGGCTGACCGCCGGGGACACGCTGCAATTATACATCAACGACGAGTTTTTTGATACCCCAAAAGAAGAAAATGCTTATCTGACCGTCGCCGCGCCGAAACTGCATATCGTCTATGAGGACGAAAATCTCCTGCTGGTCGATAAAAAGCCCGGACAGGCCGTGCATCCGCATGACGGCGCGGAATACGGCAAAACGCTGATCGATCACATTCAGGCATATCTCTACGCCAACCGCGAGTGGCGGCCCAGAGAGGAGCACGCCTTTGCCCCGGCCCTGTGCAACCGCATCGACCGCAATACCGGCGGCATTGTCATTGCCGCAAAGAACGCGGAGGCACTGCGCATTCTGAACCAGAAGATCAAGGATCGCGAAATCGACAAGCGCTATCTTTGCATTGTGCACGGAACGCCCCGCCCGGCCTCCGGCAGGCTCGAGGGGCAGCTGTTCAAGGACGCGAAGGAAAACCGCGTCTACATCACGAAAACGCCGCAGAAAGGTTCAAAGACCTGCATCACATTCTACAAAACGCTTCAGAGCCGGAACGGGCTGAGCCTTGTGGAGTGCGAGCTTGTGACCGGGCGCACCCATCAGATCCGCGCGCAGATGGCCGCCGCAGGCTGGCCGCTGCTGGGCGACGGCAAATACGGAAAGCTCGACAAGCGCTACGACCGGAAATTTCAGGCGCTCTATTCCTACAAGCTGACGTTCCAATTTACAACAGACGCCGGGTGCCTTTCCTATCTCAACGGCAAAACGTTTCAGGTCGAGTCTGTCGATTTTGTGCAGGAATACTTTACATAATCAATCTTTTTCTTCGTTTTCTCCAAAGTTGGAAGAACTTTCAAAATGTTCTTCCAACTTTTTTGCACAATTTTCTGTTTAGATATTGACAAATCCACCCCCGCCGGATATATTCAATCCAGTATGTTTCGGGCGGCTCCGGCAAAGTTCGACGCATACAAATTTTTTTGAAATGGGGGAGGATACATGTCCAAAGAGCTCATTCGCCTCACGAATCTCACTATGACATTCGAGGACGGAGAGACGATTCTCGACAACATCAACCTGTACATCAACAACAAGGAATTCCTCACATTGCTGGGGCCCAGCGGCTGCGGAAAGACGACCATGCTCCGGATCATCGGCGGCTTTTTGACGCCGACGTCCGGCGACGTGCTGTTCAACGGCAAACGGATCAACGATCTGCCCGCCTATCAGCGCAAGATCAACACGGTCTTCCAGCGCTACGCGCTGTTCCCGCATCTGGACGTGTACGACAACATCGCCTTCGGTCTGCGCATTGCAAAGGTCAAGGAGGATGAGATAGACGAACGCGTGACCGAGATGCTGGAAATCGTCAGCCTCAAGGGCTTCGAAAACCGCAAGGTGACGAGCCTGTCCGGCGGCCAACAGCAGCGTGTGGCCATTGCCCGCGCACTGGTCAACCGCCCGCAGGTGCTGCTGCTCGACGAGCCTCTGGGCGCACTCGATCTGCGCCTGCGCAAGGATATGCAGAACGAACTGAAGAATATCCAGCAGCGAATGGGAATTACATTTATATATGTCACGCACGATCAGGAAGAGGCGCTGACCATGTCCGACACCATCGTCGTCATGAACAAGGGCAAGATCCAGCAGATCGGCCGACCGGAGGATATCTATAACGAGCCGAAGAACGCGTTTGTCGCAGACTTCATCGGCGAATCCAATATTCTCGACGGCGTGATGCTGGAGGACTATGTTGTCAAGTTCTTCGGCCGCAAGTTCCAGTGCGTGGACAAGGGCTTTGCCCCCAACGAGCCGGTCGACGTTGTCATCCGTCCGGAGGATGTGGATATCGTCCCGCCGGAGCAGGGCCATCTGTGCGGCACCGTCACCTCCGTCACCTTCAAGGGCGTCCACTACGACACCATTGTCGATTTCAAGGGCTTCAAGTGGCTCATTCAGACCACGGATTACTGCCCTGTTGACGCGTACATCGGCATTCGCCTCAATCCTGAGGATATCCATATCATGCACAAGAGCGAGTATTCCGGCCTCTACGGCGACTACTCCTCCTACAGCGCGGAATATGACGAGATTGCCGACGCCTCGGAGGAAGAAGCCGATGAAGAATAACAACAAGCTTCTCGCCTGCCCGTATATCATCTGGATGGTCCTGTTTACGATCATCCCGTTGGGTATCGTCGTCTATTACGCGCTGACCGATTCTATCACCGGCCAGTTTACGCTTTCCAACCTGTCCGGCATGGGCACGTATCTGCCGATCTTCCTGCGCTCGATCTGGCTGAGCCTGTTTGCTTCGCTGATCTGCCTGATCATCGGCTACCCTGTCGCATATTTTATCGCGCAGTGCAAGCCGCTCACGCAGCGGTTCCTCGAAATGCTCATTATGCTCCCGATGTGCATGAGCTTCCTGCTCCGTACGCTGGCCTGGGTCGGTATGCTGGAGGATACGGGCATCATCAACACGCTCCTGCAGCACATCGGCATTTCTCCGCTGCCGCTCATCCGGACAAACGGCGCCGTCATTCTCGGCATGGTGTATAACTACCTGCCCTACATGATCCTGCCGCTCTACACGGTCATCATGAAGATCGACAGCCGGCTCATCGAGGCTGCGCTTGACCTCGGCTGCCGTCCGTCGCAGGTGTTTTCCCGTGTCATCCTGCCGCTTTCCGGCCCCGGTATTCTGTCCGGCCTTACGATGGTCTTCGTCCCGGCCGTCTCGACCTTCTACATCTCCCAGAAGCTCGGCTCCACCGGCACGACGCTCATCGGCGATGTGATCGAGTCCCAGTTCAAGACCGCCTACAACCCGAACCTCGGCGCGGCCATGAGTCTGGTGTTGATGATCCTGATCTTTATCTGTGTCGCCGTTATGAACCGCTTCGGCGAGGGCGATGGAGAGGAGGTCATCAAGGTATGAAGCACTTCAACCGCACTGTCACCGTTCTGGTGTTCATCTTCCTGTATATCCCGATGATCGTTCTGGCCGTGGCCTCGTTCAACACCGGCACGGACATCGCAAGCTTCAAGGGCTTCACGCTCCGGCAGTACGCCAATCTGTTCCGGGACGGCACGCTCCTGACGCTCCTGCGCAACTCTGTCATCATTGCGCTGCTGGCGACGCTCATCTCTACCGTTGTCGGCACAATGGCTGCCGTCGGCATCCACAGCATGAAGGGCCGGCTCCGCTCCGCCGTTATGACCATAACGAACATCCCCATGACGAATCCGGATATCGTCACCGGCGTTGCGCTGGCGCTGCTGTTCGCGTTCGCGGGGACGGTTTTGAAGACCAACTCCGTGCTCGGCTTCTGGACGCTTCTCATCGCGCATATCACGTTCGATCTCCCCTATGTCATTCTGAACGTCATGCCGAAGCTCCAGCAGATGGACAAGGATCTGGTCGAGGCCGCGCTGGATCTCGGCTGCACACCGTTCCAGTCGTTCACCAAGGTCGTCATTCACGAGATCATGCCCGGCATCATTTCCGGCGCTCTCATGGCATTCACCATGAGTCTGGACGATTTCGTCATTTCGTATTTTGTCACCGGCTCCAGCTTCATTACACTCCCGGTCGAGATCTACAACTATACGAAAAAGCCCATTCAGCCGAAGATCTACGCGCTGTTTACGCTGATGTTCATCGTGATTCTTGTCCTGATGGTCGTCATGAACCTGCTGCAGGCCAAATCCGAGAAGAACCGGCAGCAGCCGAGGAGGGTCCGTGCATGAAAAAACGATTTTTTTCTGTTCTGCTGGCGCTCGTTCTGCTGCTCTGCGCCGTTCCCCTGCCCGCCCACGCCGCCGCCAATGAGATCACCGTCTACAACTGGGGCCAGTACATCTCCGACGGCACGGATGACAGTCTGGACGTGATCAAGGCGTTCGAGGAAGAGACGGGCATCAAGGTCAATTACCTGACGTTCGACTCCAACGAGTCCATGTACACCAAGCTCAAAACCGGCGGCACAACGTTCGACGTGATCATCCCGTCTGATTACATGATCGCCAAGCTGATCTCCGAGGATATGCTCGAGCCGCTGGACTTTGCCAGTATTCCGAATTACGAATATATTGACGAAGCCTTCCGTGATCAGGCGTATGACCCGGAAAACACCTACTCCGTTCCCTACACATGGGGCACGGTCGGTCTGATCTACAACAAAAACTACGTTTCGGACGAGGATGCGGAAAGCTGGTCCTGCCTGTGGAATTCCAAGTATCAGGGCAAGCTTCTGATGTTCGATAACCCGCGCGACGCGTTTGCCATTGCGGAATCCATGCTGGGCTACAGCTTCAACACGGAGGACGAGCAGGAGCTTAAAAACTGCGCCGACCTGCTGGCCACGCAGTCCCCTGTTCTGCAGGGCTACGTCATGGACCAGATCTTTGACCGCATGGAGCGCGGCGAAGCCTGGGCGGCTCCCTATTACGCGGGCGACTACCTGACCATGGTCGAGGAAAATCCCGATCTGGGCTTCAGCCACCCGAAAGAGGGCTTCAATATCTTCATTGACGCCATGTGCATCCCGAAGGGCTGCCAGAACAAGGAGGGCGCGGAGGCATTTATCAACTTCCTCTGCCGCCCGGATATCTCCGCCGCCAATCTGGATTACATCGGCTATTCCACCCCGGAGACTGCCGCAAAGGACTATCTGGACGAGGAAGTGACGTCCAGCCCCGTCTCCTACCCGGACGACGAGACGCTTGCGCGCAGCGAATCCTTTGCCGAGCTCGGCGTGGAGGCCACGCAGGTGATGAATGACCTGTGGCTTTCCGTCAAGACCTCAACATCAAACACGACACTGTATCTGATTCTGACGATTGCGGCCATTGCCGCAGTGATCCTGTTCTTCGTGATCTCCGGCATTGTCCGGCGCCGCAAAAAAGCACGCCGCTGCCGCAAGTGGAAGCAGGCATAAAAATAATTTTGGCCAGCAGCTACGCTGCTGGCCATTTCTGCTGCAAGCTGTTTTTTTACGGCCCTGTCCGCAGCTCGACATCGCCGGAGACGGTTTCTGCGGTGATGGCGCAGAGCTTATCGCCGCTGGAGAGGAAGCCGTCGGTGTCACGGTCGCCGCTGACGGTGCTGAGATCCAGCGTGTACCGGCAGCTGCCCTCCGGAAGCGTAAGGCGCAGATCGCCGCTGACGCTGTTGAAGCTGACCTCATCCGGGGCTGCGGTGCAGCTGATGCGCGCTTCCCCGGAAACGGTCTCACAGTCAATATCGCTGCCGTCCGCCGGAAGCGCAGTCAGGGAGATATCTCCGCTGACAGTACCGAAGTCATAGTCCTCAGCCAGAAGCCCCGGGCCGGTAATATTGCCGCTTGTGGTGCTGACGGTGAGCGAATCCACGCTGCCTCCCATCAGCTCGACATTCGCCGAGACAGTCTCGACCGTAATGTTATCCAGCGTCAGCGTATCCGGCAGGAAGACGGTCAGCGCCTTTCTCGGCAGATCCATGTTGCTGAAAAGCCTCGATTTGCACGGCTGGATGATGAGCTTTCCGTTGCTGACTCTGTAGCGCATCCGGTAATCCTCATTGTCTCCGGTATAATCCTCCTGAAAAGCCACGCCGTCCGCGTTCGATTCGACCAGATACACATCGCCGGTCAGCCAATGGATCTCGATTTCTGTGATATCTGTCAGCAGCTCGGAAGCCGCTGCAGGCTGCTCTTTGCTGCCGAAGCCGGTGCGGTCAAGCGTTTCATATTTGTTCGCGTTGTCATAGATATAACGTCCTCCCGCGCGCAGCACACCGAAGGCTGCCCGGCCCGCAAAGTTCAGCGCCAGAATCGCCGCTGCCACACCCACACAGATAAGCGCGATGGCCCAGCCGGGGAGCTTTTTCTTCCTGTCGGTCTGCGGCGCAGTGGATACCGCGTCCGGTGTAGGCGGCGCAGGAAAATCCCGCTTTTTGGGTTTTTCCGCCGCCTGCTTGTGCTCATACAGCTCCGATACGTCGCCGATGCCGCCGACGGCCTCGTCATACGCTTCCTGCTCCGATTTACCGGCGGCGATCAGATCGTCGTATCGGTCGAGCGTATGCTGCAAAATCTCCTGCTGCACCTCCGCGTTGCGGATGGTCAGCGCAGCATCGGAAAAAAGTTCATCTACATAGACACTGATCTTCTCTCTCATGCTTCTCCCTCCAATAATGCGTTCAGAATGCGCACGCTTGCGTCCCATTCTGCCCGCGCCTGCCGGTAAGCCTCCCAGCCCTTTTCTGTAATTCTGTAATACTTCCGTCTGGCTCCGACCGCTTCATCGCCCCAGTAGGAGGTAATGTACCCGCTGTCCTCCAGCCGCCGGAAGGCGGTATAGAGCGTGGCCTCCTTCAGGACGAATTCGCCGCCGGAACAATTTTCAATGTTTTTGTTGATCTCGTAGCCGTAGCTGTCGCGGCGCACAAGCTGCGCCAGAATCACCGCGTCCGTATGTCCGCGGATCACGTCTGCCCGAATGGACACATCCCCACCTCCGTTTCGGTGCGGCTAGTATAACACGATATACCTCGCCTGTCAAGGTATATCATGATAATATTTTACATGAAGAAATTTCATGAACTGCATTCGAAATCAGCACTTGTCATGCGACCCGCAATATGCTATACTTCCACACAGCAAGATACGGAAGAAGGGACGCCTGTATGCGCATTGTCATTAAAATCGGCACCTCCACCATCACGCATCCAACCGGCAGGCTGAACATCCGCCAGATGGAAGCGCTCTGCAAGGTGCTCAGCGACCTCAAGAATGCCGGAAATGAGGTGATCCTCGTCTCCTCCGGCGCGATCGGCATGGGCGTGGGCAAGCTCCGCCTCGGAAAGCGGCCGGCAGATGTACCGACCAAGCAGGCTGCCGCCGCAGTCGGTCAGTGTGAGCTGATGTATACCTACGACAAGTTGTTCTCCGAATACCGCCACACCGTCGCACAGATCCTGCTGACGGCGGACGATATCGCCGACCCAGTCCGGCACGAGAATTTCCGGAACACGATCCAGCGCCTGCTGGAGCTGGATGCGATTCCGATCGTCAACGAGAACGACACGGTTTCCGTCGCAGAGTTCGGCATCGGCGACAATGATACGCTCTCGGCCATCGTCGCGACCAGCGTTCACGCCGATCTGCTCGTGCTGCTGTCGGATATTGACGGTCTGTACACTGCCGACCCGCATAAAAATCCAGACGCTGCGCGCATCGAATTGGTTCCCGAAATCACAGAAGAAATTCTGCGCCTTGCCGACGGCAAGGGCTCCGAGCTTGGAACGGGCGGCATGAAAACCAAGCTTACCGCTGCGCAGATCGTCACAAAAGCCGGAACAGATATGATCATTGCCAACGGAGCAGAGGTCGAGAAGCTCTATGCGCTGCTCGACGGGAAATCCATCGGCACAAGATTTTTAGGAAGGAAGGCAGACATATGACGACACAGGCGCTTTTACAGCAGGCCCAGGCCGCCTGCCCGCAGCTTGCGTGGCTGGGGAGTGAAGAAAAGAACCGGGCCATCCTGCAAATGGCAGATGCAATTGAGGCAAATGCAGATGCCATTCTCGCCGCAAATGCGGAAGATCTGCACGCGGCGCAGGACGTCATTTCAAGCGTCATGCTCGACCGCCTGCGCCTGACAAAGGACCGGATCGCCGCCATGGCGGACAGTATGCGGCAGGTCGCGAAGCTCCCTGACCCGGTTGGGGAAGTTCTGGCTGAGGTGAAACGGCCCAATGGACTTGTGATCCGAAAAACTGCGGTTCCGATGGGTGTCGTCGCCATTATCTATGAAAGCCGCCCGAACGTTACCTCTGACGCGGCGGTGCTCGCCCTCAAAAGCGGCAATGTCTGCGTCCTGCGCGGCGGGAAAGAGGCATACTGTTCTGCCGCAGCCATTGTTGCGGCTATGCACGAGGGCCTGCGCGCCGTCGGCCTGCCGGAAGCCTTCGTGAATCTGGTGTCGGACACCACGCGGCAGAGCGCGCACGAGCTTATGACGGCAAACGGCCTGGTTGACCTGCTCATCCCGCGCGGCGGCGCGGGACTCATCCGCGCCTGCGTCGAATCGGCGACCGTCCCGTGCATCGAGACAGGCACCGGCATCTGCCATGTGTACGTGGACAAGGACGCAGATTTGGACAAGGCGCTGAATATCATCGAAAACGCCAAAACCAGCCGCCCGTCCGTCTGCAACGCGGAAGAAGTCGCAATCGTCCATGCGGATATCGCCGGGCAGTTCCTGCCCATGCTCAAAAAGCGCCTTGTCGACGACCGCGCTGCGGCCGGTCTGCCGCCCGTCGAGCTTCGTCTGGACGAGACTGCGCAGCAGATCATTTCCGGCACACCTGCGGGGAAACAGGATTTCGACACGGAATTTCTGGATTATATCTGTCTCTTATACACATCTGACG
>ENA-OXXF01000512-OXXF01000512.1-human-gut-metagenome-genome-assembly--contig:-NODE-512-length-11165-cov-5.229253_pt1 | contig 11165 bp, 11 predicted proteins | sample MGYA00244696_ERZ652735 | MGnify/ENA primary metagenome ERZ652735 (study PRJEB26926, sample SAMN06164520) | human gut metagenome | biome: ENVO:00009003; feature: ENVO:2100002; material: ENVO:00002003...
TACGAGATCGCTCAGTGTCTCGTGGGCTCGGAGATGTGTATAAGAGACAGGATGGCTCCCGTGGGGCACTCGTTCACGCACTTGCGGCAGAGCTTGCACTTCTGCGGGTCGATGTAGGCGAGATTGTTCTCGACGGTGATGGCACCGAAGGCGCAGACCTTCTCGCACTTGCCGCAGCCGATACATCCGGCCTTGCAGGCCTTCATCACCACGGCACCCTTGTCCTTCGAGACGCACGACACGTAGACGGCGCGGTTCTTCGGCCACTTCTTGCGCAGCTCGATGATCTTCTTCGGGCAGGCCTTCACGCAGGCGCCGCAGGCCGTACACTTGTCGGGGTCGACGACCGGGAGGCCCGTTGCCGGGTCGATCGTGATGGCGCCGAACGTACAGGCGGCCACGCAGTCGCCGTAGCCCAGACAGCCGAACGCGCAGCCCGTCTCACCGATGTAGAGCGACGAGGCCACGGCGCACGAACGCGCCCCGTTGTACTCGTTCGTGCGGGGACGCTTCTCGCACGTACCGCCGCAGCGGACCGTCGCCACCTGCGGCTCCTTTTCGGGCGCGGCCTTGCCGAGGTAGGCCGCCACGGCCTTCATCGTATCGCCTCCGCCCACGGGGCAGAAGAGCGACGAGATGTCGTCCTGCTTGACCAGCGCATCGGCCATGCCGCGACAGCCGGCAAAGCCGCAGCCACCGCAGTTTGCGCCGGGCAGCATCTTCTCCACTTCGTCGATGCGCGGGTCCTCCTCGACGCGGAACTTCTGTGCCACGACATAGAGAATCACCGCGGAAAGGATACCCAACACACACAGCGTCAGGATTGTGTAAAGTAATACTTCCATTTAGATTTTTGTTATTGTAAATTGAATTGTGTGTTCAATCCGTTTGCGGAAGAGCCACAGCACGACGTAGTAGAGCGCCACGCCGGCAAGCGCCGCCAGCGCGGCGTGCCCCTCGCTCCAGTGCAGCGGTCCGACGGCCACGGCCAGCACGGCCAGCAGTACGACCAGCGCCCCGACGTAGGCCAGCAGCACGGCAATGCCGCCTGCACGGCGCCGCACGCCGACCACGACCGCATCCCCCGGAGCATACTGCGCCGCTGCGGGTGTCCGGACCTCGACGACCTTCTCCTGCGTCTCGGCCAGGCCGCACGCCTGCCGGGCCTTGCACGACCCGCAGGCACTGTGGGAAGTGATCGTCACATGGACCGTATCGCCCACGATCCGAGACACCACTCCGCTGTGTTCAATCTGTGAAGGCACCGCTTAATCTCCGTATTTGTTGGTCAGGGGCATGAGCCGCTCGTGGCCGAAGGAGCACGTCGACAGCCGCAGCACGGGCGGGAACTGGAACCGTTTTTTCTCGTTGCGCATGATCATCGCGTGGATCTTCTCGACAACCTCCGAATCGAAGCCGGCGTTGACGATCTCCTCGCGGTGCTGCCCCTCCTCGATCATGCGGTAGAGGATGGCGTCGACCACCTCGTAGGGGGGCAGGATGTCGGTATCCTTCTGTCCGGGGTGCAGCTCCGACGAAGGTTCCTTGGTCAGGATGTTTTCGGGAATGGGATCGCCCTGCGTGCGGTTGATGTAGCGGGCCACGTCGTAGATTTCGCCCTTGTAGAGGTCGCCCGTTGGGCTGAAGGCGCCCGCCGTATCGCCGTAGAGGGTGCAGAGACCCAGGGCGTTCTCGCTCTTGTTCGAGGAGTTCAGCAGAACGTAGCCGGTCTTGTTCTGCACGGCCATGAGCAGCACCGTGCGGATGCGCGTCTGGATGTTCTCCTCCGTGGAGTCGAACTCCGTGCCGCCGATCACCGGCTTGAGCGTGTTGACCACGCTGGTATAGATCTCCGAGATGGGGATGACATTGTATTCGATGCCGAGGCGGCGAGCCAGCTCCTTGGCATCCTCGACCGAATTGTCCGACGAGAAGGGCGAGGGCATGAGCAGCGCGCGGACATTTTCACGTCCCAGGGCGTCGGCGGCCAGGCAGGCCACCACGGCGGAGTCGATACCGCCCGACAGGCCGATGCAGGCCTTCGTGTAGCCGTTCTTGAAGAAGAAGTCGCGCAGTCCGCAGCGGGCGGCCTCGTAGATCATGCGCGTGCGGTCGTTGCCCGTCGGCACCGTCACGGGATCGCTCTTGGCCTTTGTGTCGAAGATCCGGAAATCCTCCTCGAAACTCTTCATCATGAGCACCAGCTCGCCGCGGCTGTTCAGCGCCCCCGACGTGCCGTCGTAGACGATGTCGGTCGAACCGCCGACCTGATTGACCAGGACGAGGTTCTTGCCCTCGACAAAGGCCAGGTGGCGCATCATCTCGTAGCGGTAGGTCATCGAGCCGCGCCCGTACTTGCGGGCGTTGATCGAGATGATCGTCTCGACCGAGCGGTCGAAGTCACGCTCGCGGCTCAGGTCGTCGCCCACGATGATTGCGCAGCGGTGCCCCTTGATCGTGGCATACTCGAAGCCCTTGGATGGAACAAGAAAACCCATCTCGCGACGGGCCGTAATGTACTTTTTACCGATGTACCGCAGCACCTTGCGGTCCTGAATGAGCGCCGCGGCGCTGATCGTGCCCTTGTCCGTGAGAATCGGCAGGCCGACGATGGCGGCGATCCCGTCGCAACAGGAGGCGATCTCCACGAGGGCATCCTCACACAGCTCCAGGAAGGTGGTCTTGCGCAACAGATCGAATGCCGGGGTACCGCTGACGGCCTGCTCGGCAAAGATCACAAGGTCGGCCTTTTCGGTCTTGGCCCGGTTGATGGCGTCGATGATTTTCGAGGTGTTGCCATCGATGTCTCCGATGGTGTAATTCAGCTGGGCGATAGCTATTTTCATCTACAGTAAATTTGGTCCGGAAACTATAACTCTGCAAAGTTAAGGATAATTTGGAAAAGTCGGAAAATTTTTCAATGTTAATAAATTAACATTTCCGGCCGCTCCGTTGACCGGCTCCGCAGTCGGCGGGAAAAAGCGGCAGCGGAGCAAAAGAATCGGGATGCAGGCGGCGGGACAGCAACGACGGGGACAGCAGCGACAAAAATTGCCCCGACGGACCGGACCGCGCACAAAAAAGCGGAGAACAGCATTCTCTGTTCTCCGCATAAACGGTTTCGGTCCGCCGCGCCTACTCTTCGGCCTGCTCGGGATCGGCGACGAGGATGCGGCCGCAATACTCGCAGATGATGATCTTCTTGCCCTGACGGATTTCGACCTGACGCTGCGGGGGAATGCGGTTGAAGCAGCCGCCGCAGGCATCGCGCTTGACGGTCACGACGGCCAGGCCGTTGCGCACGTTGCGACGGATGCGTTCGTAGGCCACCAGCAGGCGTTCGTCGATCTTGGCCTTCGCCCGCTCGGCCTCGGCCTCGTACTGGGCAACCAGCGGTGCCGTCTCGGCCTCGATGCCCTCGAGTTCGCTCTTCTTGGCCTCGAGGTCCGCGCTGCGCTCCGCCATCTTGGACTCGACCTCCTCGAGCTGGAGCTTCTTCGACTTGATCGACGCCGAATACTCCTTCAGGCGTTTCTCGGCCAGCTCGATCTCGAGCTCCTGATACTCGATCTCCTTGGTGATCGCGTCGAACTCGCGGTTGTTGCGCACGTTGTTCTGCTGCTCCTTGTAGTTGCCGATCTGGATTTTGGCCTGATCGATCTCGCGCCTGCGCTGCTTGGTCAGGGCGTTGAGCTCCTCGATCTCGGCGTTGATGTGTTCGACCCGGGTCTTCAAGCCCGCCATCTCGTCCTCGAGATCCTGCACTTCGAGCGGCAGTTCACCTTTCACCTTGTTGATTCCGTCGATCTTGCTGTCGATCTTCTGCAGATCGTAGAGCGCCAGGATCTTCTCCTGCATCGAATAATCAACATCGGCCGTCTTCTTCTGTGTTGCCATATAGTGTTTTTATAGTTTTGGACTAAACCAGATAGTTCACCGGATTGCGAGAGCACTCACTCTTGCGAACCGCAAAGGTACATAAATTTTTCGATAAAATATCAAATAAAATCCGAATTGCGCAATATTCACTCTCAAAATGGCCTATATCCGCCACCGTGAGGGCCTTATCGGGTGTCATGAAGTCGTTGTACTTCATATCGGCGGTGACGTAGATGTCGGCTCCGGCGCGGCGTGCGTCGCCGATAAGCGAAGCGCCGGCGCCCGTGCAGACCGCCACGCGGCGCACCGTCGGCGAGGCGATGTCGCTGTGGCGGACGACCCGCACCTCGAGCAGACGCTGCATGCGGCGCATGAAAGCCACCGTTTCCTCCTCGGCAGGCAGTTCGCCCACGACGCCGAACCCGGCCCCGGGCGCCGCCTCCGAGGGTTGCAGCACGCGCAGATTCTCCACTCCGAGCATCGCGGCCAGGCGCCAGCTCATGCCGCCGGGGGCGCTGTCGAGATTCGTATGGCAGGCGTAGAGGGCGATGCCGCGGCGGATGGCCCGCTCGACGCACCGCTGCACGGGATCGGCCGAGTTGAACCGCTTGAGGGCGTGGAAGACGATCGGATGGTGCGTGATGACCAGGTCGCACCCTTCACGCTCGGCCTCGTCCAACACCTCCTCGGTCACGTCGACGGCCAGCAGCGCCCGGTGCACCTCGTCGTCGGGACGCCCCACGATCAGCCCCGCATTGTCGTAGGACTCCTGCAGGGAGAGCGGTGCGAACCGCTCGATGACTTCGCTTATCTCATTGATTTTCATATGGGTCAGAATAACGATTGTTCGTAAAAGGCGAAGAGCTCCTTGTTCTCCGCATCCTCCTTCCTGCCGCGGCGCGGGCGGCGCGCCGGGCGAAGGGCGGGCGCCACACCGTCCGCAGTTTCGGCCGCCGGCGTCTCCCCGTCCGCCTCCTCGACGATCTTCACCACGGCCTTGCGGCGGCGCGGCGCAGCCGGACGCTCCGCGTCAGGCGCCGCGGTGGCCGGAGCCTCCGAAGCCGGGCCATCCGCAACCGAGGCATCCGAAGCCATAGCTTCCAAAGCCGGGGCTTCCGAACCGGGTGCTGCGCCGGTTTCCGTGTCGGCTCCCGCGACTTCCGCCGCAGGCTCCGCACCGGCATTTTCCACGACGGGACCGTCGTCCGCCGGTGCGGGTCCAGTCGGCGCGGGTTCCGTCGCACGCACCCCGGCCGTTTCGGCAGGCACCTCCGCCGCAGGTTCCGACGGCACCGGCGTTTGGGCTGCGACCGGCGTCACGGACGGCTCCTCCGCGGCAAAATCATCCGCCACGGCGACGACCTCGCCCTCGTCCGCCTTGAGGTCCTCGCGCACCTCGAGCAGCAGGGCCCGGATGCGCTGCAGGCGCTCCATGAGTTCGGCATCGCGGCTCACGCCCTTGTCGGCGCGGCGGCTCCGCAGCGCCTTGCGCGCCCCGTCGAGCGTCATGCCGCGCTCCTTGACCAGGTGGTAGATCAGCTTGAGGTTCTCGACATCCTGCGGCGTGAAGAGCCGGTTGCCCTTCTTGTTGCGCTTGGGACGCAACACCGCAAACTGCGACTCCCAGTGACGCAGCAGCGAGGGCCGGACATCGAACATTTCGGCCACCTCGCCCATCGAATAATAGAGTTTCTCGGCCATATATGCTTCTCTTGACTTACTTCATTACGATCCGCAACGAGTTGGGATACATGTTGTTGACCCGCGCACCGATCCGCTTGGCAAAACCCAGCGCACGGCCCCGCGCACAGACGAGGTTCACCCCTTCGGCCAGCCCCTGCGCGGCGATCTCCTGCCGCCGCAGGTAGCGCAGCGCCTCCTCCTCGCCGAGTTCGGCGACGGGCACCGCCCCGCGGTCGAGCCCCGCAAAGAGGGCCAGCGCCCCGTCGGGCTTGAGGCGTCCCTTGAAGATCTGCCCCAGCGCCACACCCGAGCAGATCACGGGCAGGGCGTCGGAGAGCTGCCGCACGGCCTCGGCCTGTGCGGCGTACCAGGCGTAGCACGTCCCGGCCACCTCGCCGAAACGCATGCGCTCCGGCTCGCGGAGCCAGCGCGTGAGTTCGGCCGCCGACGTCCGGTCCACGGCCGAGATGATGCTCCGCCGCGCCTTCGGTGTGCGTGTCCGCCCTCCGGCATCGGGCGCCTTGCGCGCCACGGCGGCGAAAAAGCCCTCGCCGCGTGCCCGGTGGGGATAGAAGCGGAAGGTGCGGAACACCCCCACCCTGCCGCAGACAACGCCCCAGGCCGCGTCCATCCTGACCTCGGGCGCCTCGGCCAGCTCCCCGTCGGCCCATGCCGCCAGCCGTTCGAGCGACCCTTCGTCCTCGTCGCGGTTGAACGTGCAGGTGCTGTACAGGAGCGTTCCCCCGGGCCGGAGCGCACGCCACGCCTCACGCAGGATGTCATCCTGCCGCACGGCGCACATCCGCACGTTGCCCGCGCTCCACTCGGCACGGGCCCCGTCGTCCTTGCGGAACATCCCCTCGCCCGAGCAGGGGGCATCCACGGCCACCACGTCGAACCACGCCTCGAAGTCGCACACCGTGCGCGGCTCGCAGCAGGTCACGGCCACGTTGCCCGTTCCCCACTTGCGGACGTTGTCCGCCAGCACCTGCGCCCGGCGGCGGTCGATCTCGTTGGCGACGACCAGCCCCTCCGACCCGACAAGCGAGGCGTAGAGGGTCGTCTTGCCGCCCGGCGCGGCGCAGAGGTCCAGCACCCGGGCGCCGCGCAGCGCATCCCCGCCGAGCAGCAGGCCGACCACCTGCGACGAGGCCTCCTGCACGTAGTAGGCCCCGGCATGGAAGTCGCTGTCGAGCGTGAAGAGCGGCCGCGCGGCGAGGTACCACCCTGCATCGCTCCACGGCACCCGCTCCGTCGCGCCCAGCCGCCGCAGCAGCCCGGCGACGGCATTCTCGTCCGTCCCGGCACTCCCGTCCGCAGCTTCCGCCCCGGGAACCCGGCAGACACTCCCGCCCGCAACTCCCGTCACGGGAACCCTACTGTCGGCACCCTCCGCGGCACACGCGCCGGGAATCGGCCCGGCACACTTCCCGGAAACCAGCCCCGCGCACTCCGCAGCGGCATCCTCTCCGGGAATCCGGCAGCTCCCCCCGTCCGCGCCGCACTTGGCGGGATTCAGGCGGATGCTGACGGGCGACGGCGTATCGAGCGCCGCGCAGAGCGCCCGGCCCTCGGCCTCCCCCAGGTCGCGCAGGACCCGCTCGACGAATCGTGCCGGCAGCTCCATCCGTTATCGCTTTGCGGCCTTGATCGCATCCAGCCGGGCGCAGATGCGCTCCATCACGGCCGGATCGGAGAAATCCTCGTGGTCCTTGTCGACGACAAGCACCTCTCCCTCGTAGATGTGGTCGATCCAGTGGTTGTACTTGTCGTTGAGCCGCTGGAGATACGACTCGTCGATGTTCATCTCGTACTCGCGGCCCCGCTTGCGGATCTGCGAAATGAGCGTCGGAACGCTGGCCTTGAGGTAGATCAGCAGATCGGGCTGCGGGATGAGCTCCGTCACCAGGCGGAAAATCTTCATGTAGGTCTCGATGTCGCGCGTGGTCATCAGCCCCATCTCGTGGAGGTTCTCGGCGAAGATGTGCGCATCCTCGTAGATCGTGCGGTCCTGGAAGATCACGCCCGCCCCCTTGCGGCTGTCGGCCAGCATGTCCATCGTCTGCTCGATGCGGCTGCCGAGAAAGCTGATCTGAAGATGGAACGACCAGCGATTCATGTCCTCGTAAAAATCCCCGATGTAGGGGTTGTTGCACTCCTCGAGGTAGGCCTTGGCGTGGTAACGCCCGGTCAGAAGCTGGGTCAGCGTCGTCTTGCCGCTCCCGATATTTCCTGCAATGGCTATGTACATGGCTTCAAGATTTTGTACCTTTCACTCTCACTTGTTCTCACTCCGCACGCCCCGGCGTCCGGCCGCAAAGGCGAGCATGTCGTCCGCCGCGCGGCGGTCGTTCATCAGCCGCGGCACCTTATTCTTGCCCCGGCTGCGCATCCACTCGAAGAGCGTGCCCCGCTCCAGGACCGTCAGGCGCTGCCGCTCGAGCGTCGTCTGCCGCTTGGCGTCGTAGTCCGAATTGACGGCCCGCAGCGCCCGGTCGAGCTCGTCGGCGAACCGCTCCCGGTCGTCGGGCTCGCGCTCGAACTCCACGATCCACTCGTGCGCCCCGCGCTCGTGCAGCGACATGTAGCACGGCGCGACGGAGTACTCCGCAACGACGGCTCCCGTGCGGCGGCACGCCTCCGCGAGGGCCCGGTCGGCGTTGTCGACGATCAGCTCCTCGCCGAAGACGTTGATATATTGACGTGTGCGCCCGGCGAAGCGGATGCGGTAGGGGTTCGTCGAGGTGAACTCCACCGTATCGCCGATCTCGTAGCGCCACAGTCCGTTGTTCGACGTGATGACCACGGCATATACCTTGCCGCAGACGACCCCTTCGAGCGGCACGAGGCGGTCGCCGTCGCGGAACTCGAAGAAGGTGCCGTAGTCGAGCATCAGCAGCATGTCGTCGCGCGACGGGTCGTCGGCCAGCGCGAAGAAGCCCTCCGAGGCGTTGTAGGTCTCCATGTAGTGCATGTCGTCCGAGGGGATCAGCTCGCGGAACGACGCCCGGTAGGGGGCGAACTCCACACCGCCGTGGGCGAACATCTCCAGATCGGGCCACACCTCCAGCAGGTTCCGCTTGCCCGTATACTCCAGCACGCGGCGCATGAGTGCCAGGTTCCACGACGGCACCCCGGCAAAGGCGGTGATGCGCTCGCCGACGCACTCGCGGCAGATGGCGTCGGCCTTCTGCCAGAAGTCCGGAATGATGGCCGTCTCGATGCGCGGGGCGCGGAACCAGCCGCTCCAGAAGGTCGTCTCGTGGATAAGCAGCGCCGAGAGGTCACCCACCAGGTTGCGCCCCTCGCGCGTGCATGAGCCGCCGAGCGTCAGCGTCTTGCCGTCGAAGACGTGCGAACGGGGGTAGTTGGCCGCGTAGACCGTCGCCACGTCGCGCATGCCCAGCGTATGGTTCCACCACAGCGACTCCGTCGTCACGGGGATGTACTTGCTGCGGTCGGAGGTCGTGCCCGACGAGCGGGCGAAGAGCGTCACGCGCCCCGGGGCCGTCACGTTGCGCACCCCCTCGCGCATCCGCTCGATGTAGGGCTTGAAGGTCTCGTAGTCGAAGGTCCCGACCGCCGACTGGAACTGCCCGACCGTATGTACGTGCCGCAGTCCGTAGCGTTCGCCGAACTCCGTGCGGCGTCCGCGGCGGAGCAGCCGCCGCAGCATGCGCTCCTGCGTCTCGGCGGGATGGCGGCGGAAGCGGTCGATGGCGCGCTCGCGCTGCGAGAACCACGCCTTGAACAAGGTATTTCGGATCGACATGGGCGCTGTCAGTTGAAGTAGTATCCGACCTTCCCGACCGACCCCGGCATGGCGAAGACCACGACGCGGTCATAGGGGTTGACCTCCATGTTCCCGACGGCGATGAGCACCTTGTCGCCCCGCACGATGCCGCCGATGATCGTATCCTCGGGCAGCCCCAGGTCCTTGATCCGGGCCTTCGTGGCCGGGGAGTTGGGCTTGACGATGAACTCCAGCACCTCGGCGTCGCTGCCCGTCAGGCACTTGATCGCCTGCACGTCGGTCGACATCGTGAAGCGGAAGATGTTCGACGCCGTGACGAGCTTCTTGTTGACGATCGTGTCGATGCCGATCGACTCGGCCAGGTTGATGTAGTTGAGGTTCTCGACCTCGGCGATCACCTTCTTGACGCCCATGCGCTTGGCCAGCATCGCCGCGAGGATGTTCGTCTCGCTGCGCCCCGTCACGGCGACGAAGGCGTCCATGTTCGAGAGCCCCTCCTCCATCATGGCGTCGGTGTTGCGGCCGTCCTCGTTGATGATGAGCGTCTTGTCGAGCGTCTCGGCCAGCCGGTAGGCCTTCTCGGCGTTGTAGTCCACCAGCTTGATGTTGACCTCGTCCTGCATCTCCATGGCGATGCGGATGCCGATGCGCGAGCCGCCGAGGATCATCATGTTCTTGATCTCGATGTTCGACTGCCCGGAGAACTCCATCACCTCGTGCACGGCGTCCTGCCGCGCGATGACGTAGATCACGTCGCCCTCCATGTAGTGTTCGTCGCGGCGCGGAATGATCGTCTGCCCGCCGCGCGTGATGGCCACCGTGCGGTAGCTCAACGGCGTCTCCTCCTCGTCGAAGCCCGCCAGCGGCTGCCCCACCAGCGGCGAGGTCGGCTCCAGACGGAAGACCACGAGCGAGAGCTTGCCGCTCGAAAAGTCGACGTACTCGGTGGTCGAGGTGTGGCCCAGCAGGTTGATGACCTCGCGGGCCGCCACCTTCTCGGGGTAGAACAGGTAGTCGATGCCCATGTCGATGAACATCTCCTTGTTGTTGGGTTCGAGGTATTCGTTGTTGTCGATGCGGGCGATCGACTTGCGCGCGCCGAGCTTCTTGGCCAGCATCGCCGCGACGATGTTGTCGTTCTCCTCGTGGTTGACGGCGATGAAGAGGTCGCACTTGCGCACGGCGGCCTTGCGCAGCACGGCGAAGGTCGTCGAGTCGCCCTCGACGCAGATGACGTCGGCCAGGCTGCCCACCTCGGAGAGGAGCTTCTGATCGGCGTCGATGACGGTGATGTCGTGGCCGTTTCCGCTCAACATCCGGGCCAGGTGGCTGCCCATTTCGCCGGCGCCCGCTATCACGATTTTCATAGATTCGGTTTCGTTTGTGAGGCCGTTGCCCGCAGCGGCATGGGAAGGTCGGCGTTTGCGGGCAACATTTTTGCAATTTATCCTACAAATGTATACATTTGTCCCCGAAAGCCCAAATTTACGGGGCGTAAAATTTGCATATCATGCCAGGCTGGTTAATCGTCATTCTCTGCGCCATTGCGGCCGTCGCGCTCTTCGTTGTCGGCATGTCGCTGACGCTGATCTTCAAGGGTCACCACATCGATTCGGAAATCTCCACCAACAAGGACATGCAGCGGTTGGGCATCAAGTGTGCCGTGCAGGAGACGCGCGAGGCGGACGGCACGGCGGAGTGCTCCGAAAGCGGCGCGGCGCTGCCCGGCTGCTCGGGCAACTGCGGCGCCTGCGACATCGAACACAAGTAGCCGCACGCACAAGTTCCCGGAGGAGCCGCACGCACAAGTTCCCGGAGGAGCCGCACGCACAAGTTCCCGGAGGAGCCG
>ENA-OXXF01000517-OXXF01000517.1-human-gut-metagenome-genome-assembly--contig:-NODE-517-length-11090-cov-3.913548_pt1 | contig 11090 bp, 10 predicted proteins | sample MGYA00244696_ERZ652735 | MGnify/ENA primary metagenome ERZ652735 (study PRJEB26926, sample SAMN06164520) | human gut metagenome | biome: ENVO:00009003; feature: ENVO:2100002; material: ENVO:00002003...
CTTATGCAGATACCCGCCATTGAAAGCAATGCACCCTCGCTGATCTGAAGCTGCTCCCTTAATAGGCCGCCCTGCACGCAGCGCCTCCCTTGCGGTATGGGGACGTGTTCGAATCTATTTGTGCCATGATAAGATAACAGCAAAAACAAAACCACCCTAACGGGTGGTTTTGCTTTTGCTGGGACTACTTCATTCGGCCGTCGCCGGCCATGAGGGCGGTCATCTCCTCGATGCGCTCCAGTGGGAACGGCGGCTCGCACAGAGGCTTCATGGCGATAGACATGAGCTTCATGGGATTGTCGTCCGCCGCCACACGGTTGGAGCTGAGCGCGCCGCAGCGCTTGCAGCGGTGGATGATCGCCCACTCGCCGCCCCTGCGTACCCAGACCGCCACCGGCTCCATGATGCCGCCGCAGTCGGCGGCCCGGTCGCCGGGCTCGATGTCTACGTGCAGGCTGGAGAGGCAGTTGGGGCAGTGGTTGCGGTGGTCGCTGCCGGCCCCCTGTGGTGTGCAGAGTCGGCCGCAGACCTTGCAGGTGAAGGTGTCATTGCAGGGATGGGTCTTGTAGTAGCCTTTTTCAAAAGTCTTCCGCTTGTTTTCGCGGTTCATGGTGTTTCCTCCTGAAGATGTGTTTTCATGCTCCGGGAGGAATGGCGTGCATATCGCCATCGATCGACAGGGGCAGGCGTGTTTGCTCTTGTCAATCGATGGCTGCCAGACCTCCCGGTCAGGCCACACGCTCCAGTGTCAAGGTATTGAGTTTCAAACGAGTCTCCTTAATAAAATGTGTATTGTGCCCTGCGGGCACTGACGACAGGGTACTCTCCGCGCCGCCGTTTGTCAAGAGCCTACGCGTGCCTGAACACCTTTTTCTCCAACGCAAAGATGCGCGGACTGAAGGTGTCCGGCTCCATCGTATCATACGTCTCGCGGTAGATCTCCATACGGCTGTCCACCGCATCGATCAGGCTCAGCAGCTCCGCCTCGGCGCACAGAGGGCGCACCGCCGCGCCGAATTCCGGCTCACCGTGGTGAGAGAGGATCAGGTGCTGCAGCAGCACGGACTTCTCCTCCGGCACGCCCAGGCGGGCGGCAGTCTCCGCCGCGTCCTGCGCTCCCATGACCAGGTGCCCCAGCAGCTGCCCCTTTATGGAGTAATCCGTGGCCAGACCCAGCTGCGAAAACACGAACTCCTGCGCCTTCGCCATATCGTGGAGCAGCGTCCCCGTCAGCAGCAGGCTGCGGTCGATCGTCTCCGGGTACATTCCCGCCAGGAAGTCCGCGATCTTCATCATATTGGCGGTGTGCATCAGCAGGCCGCCCAGAAAGGCATGGTGTACGCTCTTGGCGGCGGGAATGGACGCGAGCGTCTCCCCGTGGGCCTCCAGCATGGCCTCGGCCACGGCACGGTAGTCCGGGTCCGTAATGGAGGCCGCCGCACGGCGCAGATCCTCCATCGCCGCGCCGCAGTCGATGGGCGCTGTGGGCACCAGGGCGGACACATCCACCGGATCCTCCTGGGCCGCCTGACGGATACGCGCGGCGGTGAACTGCGCGGTGCCCCGATACTCGCCCACGGTACCCCGCACCTTGACCACGATGCCCTCGTCGGCGGCGGTCAGCGGCCCGGTATAGTCCCAGACCTTCAGCTCCATCGTGCCGGTACGGTCGCTGAGCGCACCGGTCAGGAACGGCTTGCCGTTGGCGGCCACCTTAGGGTTGGCGGACTTGAGTATGTAGTAGCCCTCGACCTCGTCGCCGGGGGTCATGACATTGATGGGCTTGTTGTATTCCACAGGCATATCCTCCCTTTCTCCTATTACTGCTATGATACCACGTTTGCCGAAAGCGGGCAAGTGCCCGAGAAATTTTGCCGTTTCCCCGGCAACGTTACCACCAGACAAAAATTTTGGCAGTCAAACACCGTTTGTATTTTGGTTCGCGACAGGAAAACTCGCAAAAGTCCCTCATTGTTAAATACTTTTACAAGTTTCTTTTTACGGCAATTCTTTACAGGATTCGACCTTTTATTTATGACATTTTTATGTACACGCCGCAAAGATTAACGTGCAATTTATTCACGCAGTGTTATAATCTGAGCATGATTTTTCGGGACGATCCGGACGTTCCGGAAAGAGAAAATCCACTTTACAAAGGAGAGTGTGTTTTTGTGACGACATTCATCATCGGCCTCGTTATTTTGCTGGGCGGTGCTGCACTGTACGGCCGCTTCTGCGAAAAGGTCTTTGGACCCGACGACCGCAAGACGCCTGCCTACACCAAGGAAGACGGCGTTGACTTCGTCCCCATGCGCGGCTGGAAGAACAGCCTGATCAACCTGTTGAACATCGCGGGCACCGGCCCCATCCTCGGGCCGATCCAGGGCATCCTGTTTGGGCCCATCGCGTTTTTGACCATCCCCATCGGCAATATCATCGGCGGCGCCATGCATGACTATTTCTCCGGCATGATCTGCCTGCGCGACGGCGGCACCCAGATGCCCGAGATGATCCGCCGCTACTCCACCAAGGGGATCTATAAGTTCTACAACGTGTTCGTGTGCGTACTGCTGCTGCTGGTGGGCGCTGTGTTCATCTACACCCCCGGCGACATCGCCGCCACGCAGCTCTTTGGCTTTGACGGCAAGGCTACCTCCGTCTCCACGTGGGTCATCTACGGTGTCATCTTCCTGTATTATCTGATCGCCACCGTGTTCCCCATCGACGCCATCATCGGCAAGATCTACCCCATCTTCGGCGGTATCCTGCTGTTCTCCGCCATCGGCATCTTCATCGGCATCTTCGTCACCGGTATGCCCCTGATGAACATCTGGGACAGTTGGGCTGCTCCCGTGCTGAGCCTCACCGGTGCTGACGGCACCGTGGGTACGTTCACCTACGCGGACTACTTCTCCACCAAGCACTTCCTGCCCATCTTCTTCGTGACCGTGGCCTGCGGTATTCTGTCCGGCTTCCACTCCACCCAGACCGCTATCATCTCCCGTACCATGAAGAGCGAGCGTCAGGGCCGCAACACCTTCTACAACATGATGGTGCTGGAAGGCTTCATCGCCATGGTTTGGGCTGCCGGCGCCATGGGCGTGTACAACCTGGCTTTGCAGGAGCCCAATGCCGGGCTGGCTACCGGCACCGTGGGCGTGGTCTGCAAGTACCTGCTGGGTCATGTGGGCGGCATCATCGCCCTGCTGGGCGTCATCGTGCTGCCCATCACCTCCGGTGATACGGCACTGCGCGCCCTGCGCCTGAGCCTGTCTGAGACGCTGCACATCGACCAGTCCACCAACGGCAAGCGCATCAAGCTGGCTGTGCCCATCTTCGCGCTGGTCATCGCCATCCTCGTGTTCGCCAAGACCAATGCCGACGGCTTCAACATCCTGTGGCGTTACTTCGCATGGGCCAACCAGACCCTGTCCCTGTTCGCCTTCCTGTGCATCACCGCGTGGATGTTCGAGAACGGCAAGGGTAAGTGGGCTTGGATCCCCATGATCCCCGGCTGCTTCTACACCTTCATCTGCGTGACCTACATCGCCAACGCCCACATCGGCTTCAACATCCCCTGGACGCCCGCCTACATCATCGGTGTGGTGTGCGCCATCGCCTATGTGGTGGCCTGCTGCATGTACGGCAAGAAGCGTGCTGCTAAGCTGCTGGCCAAGTAAGTCCTCTCCTCTCCTCAAATCGGTATAGCAAATAACGTACAAAACATGAGGGACGGCCTACGCCGTCCCTTGTGTTTTTTTCTCCCGGCTGGTATAATCCCCTTATCAAAACGAAGGGAGTGCGCTCCATGAAACGCTGTCTTGTCCTCTCCGACTCATTCAAAGGCACGCTGTCCTCCCCGGACATCTGCCGCATCGCCCGCAGTCTCCATATCCCCGGCTGGCACATCGACGCCCTGCCGGTGGCCGATGGCGGCGAGGGCACCACAGACTGCTTTCTGGATGCCTGCGGCGGACAGCGTATCGCCCTTCCCGTGTCCGGTCCCTTTGGCGGCACTATCGACGGCTTCTACGGCCTGCTGCCAGACGGGACAGCGGTGGTGGAGTGCGCCGCAGCAGCGGGTCTGCACCAGACCGAGGGCCGTCCCGACCCGGAGGCGGCCACCACCTACGGTGTGGGACAGCTTCTGGCCCATGCGCTGGATCACGGCGCAAAGCGCTTGATCCTGGGTCTGGGCGGCAGCTGCACCAACGACGGCGGCTGCGGTGCGGCCGCAGCGCTTGGCGTTCGGTTTTACGACCGGCAGGGCCGCGGCTTCGTGCCCACCGGCGGCACGCTGGCGGACATCGAGGCTATCGACCTGTCCGGGCGGCATCCCGGCCTGCGGCCCGGTGTGCTGACGGTCATGTGCGACATCGACAACCCCCTGTACGGCGAAACCGGCGCGGCGTACATCTTCGCTCCGCAGAAGGGGGCGAACGATGCCTGCGTGCAGCGTCTGGACGCGGGACTTCGGCATCTCGCCGCGGTGCTGCATGCACAGCTGGGTGCGGAGGTGGATACCCTCCCCGGCGGCGGTGCCGCCGGCGGCTTCGGCGCGGGCTGCGCTGCGCTGTTGTGCGGTGCCCTGCGCTCCGGTATCACGACGGTGCTGGACACCGTGGACTTCGACCGCCGCGCAGTGGGCTGCGACCTGGTGGTCACCGGCGAGGGTTCCTTTGATGCCCAAAGCCTGGGCGGCAAGGCCATCAGCGGCGTGGCAGGCCGGTGTCAGAAGCTGCGTGTCCCCGCTGCCGTGCTGGCCGGGCGTGTGGCACTGACACCGGAGCAATGGGCCCCGCTGGATCTGCGGGCCGTCCGCAGTATCAACCCCACCGGGGCGACCCTTGAGGACGCCCGAGCCAACGCCGCCGCCTATTACCGGACGGCACTGGAAACGCTGCTGAAGGAGTGGAAGTGATATGGCACAGGTCATCGAGATACACGACTTTTCCGACCCGGCGCTGGACGTCTACGCCCGGGCCACGGAAAACCAGCTGGTCAACCGGGCCGACCCGGCCAACGCCCTGTTCATCGCCGAGAGCCCGCTGGTCATCGGCCGTGCGCTGGACGCCGGGTGCGTACCGGTGTCGTTCCTGATGGAGCCGCAGCACATCACCGGCAAAGGCGCCGAGATACTGGGTCGCTGTGACCCGGACCTCCCCGTCTATACCGCCTCCCTGGAGGTGCTGACGCAGCTCACCGGCTTCCACCTGACCCGCGGGATGCTGTGCGCCATGCGCCGTCCGCCCCTGCCCTCCGTGGCGGAGGTCTGCGCCAGGGCGCGGCGCATCGCCGTACTGGAAAACGTGATGAACCCCACCAACGTGGGTGCCATTTTCCGCTGCGCGGCCGCCCTGGGCATGGACGCCGTCCTGCTGACCACAGAGGGCAGCGACCCCCTGTACCGCCGGGCTTCCCGGGTAAGCATGGGTAATGTATTCCTGGTGCCATGGACCTATCTGCCGGAGGGCGACTGGACGGCGGCACTGCACGATCTGGGCTTCACCACCGCGGCCATGGCCCTGCGGGAGGACTCCCTGCGGTTGGATGACCCACGCCTGTTGTCAGCGGAGAGGCTGGCGGTGGTGCTGGGCACCGAGGGCGACGGGCTGGCCGACGGCACCATCGCCCAATGCGACCACACGGTGATGATCCCCATGACCCATGGGGTGGACAGCCTGAATGTAGCTGCCGCGGCTGCCGTAGCCTTCTACCAGTTGGGCCTGCAATGCCAATAAGCGAATAAATATCCCCCCGGCTCCGCCGGGGGGATACACTGTATTTACAGGAACTTGTCCAGCTCCCGTTCCACATTGTCCATTTTCTTCACTTGGGGATGTTCCACACGATAGCCGGACTTAATGACCATATCCAGCGTCCGCAGGGCGGTCAGATCGGCCAGCGGGTCCGCCGCGCAGACGATCATATCCGCGCACTTGCCCGGCTGGATGGAGCCGGTCTCGCCGGCAATACCCGCCAGCGCCGCATTGCCCAGCGTAGCGCTGTGCAGCGCAAACGCCGGCGTCACGCCGCAGTACTTCACAAAGTAGCATAGCTCCCGCCACATATCGTAGTGGGTGATATAGGGGCAGCCGGTGTCGGTGCCCAGACCCACGGGGACACCATCCGCCAGACAGGCCTTCGCCATGGCGATAATACCCTCAAACACCACCTTGCCGTTCTCCTGCTGCTCATAGGTGGCGTGAGAGATACTGCGGTCGAACAGCGCATAGGGCACGGCAGGCGAGATGGTGGACACCTGGAAAGCGCCGCGTTCCTTACACAGCTGCATGATGTGCTCATCCGGCTTCGCGCCGTGCTCGATGGAGTCCACGCCGTTTTCCAGCGCCACCCGGACGCCCTCCGGGCTCTCCACATGAGCGGCCACCTGCATTCCCAGCGCATGGGCCTTATCGCAGGCCGCCTTGACCAGTGCCGGCTGCATCCGCAGCACGCCCGGCTCGCCCACCACTTCGGCGTCCATAACGCCGCCGGTGATCATCAGCTTGATCAGGTCGGGCTTTTCCGCCGCGATCTTCTCCACGAAGGCCGCGGCCTCCTCCGGCGTGCGGGCCTCATAGGCCAGCGACCCGGCCATGTGCCCGCCGGGTACCGACACCGCCATATTGGACGCCACCACCCGGGGAGACAGGATCTCGCCCCGCCTGGCCGCATCGCGAATGATCGTGTCGAAGTCCGCCACGCCGCCCACGGTACGGATAGTGGTCACGCCGGACAGCAGCTCCGTCCTGGCGTAACCCTCGCACATCTTCACGCCGATGCGGCGCATCAGGCCGTTGGAGGTGATGAGCTTCACCAGCTTCTTAGGGTCGGAGGGCTTTTTCCGGGGCTTGCCGGAGGCGGGCAGATGCACATGCAGATTGATCAGCCCCGGCAGCAGGTATTTGCCGCCCAGGTCCACGCGCGCATAGCCCTCCGGCACATCGGCCGCGTCGCAGACGGCAGCAATGCGGTCCCCGTCCACACAGACAGCCAGCCTCGTCCGAGGCGTCATGTCCCGCGTACCGTCCAGCATCACGCCGTTCACCAGCGCATATTTCTCATGGTTTATGTACATATGCATCCCTCCTGTTGGGAAATTTTTTCGCATGATACCACAACGCGGTGGAAATTGCAACAGACAATTTCCACCGCCAGCCAAAGCAGATCCACGCACGTTTGACGTTCTCAGAATACGACCACCAGCAACATTTTGAATTGCTCCTGTCCATACACCGCGTGCGGATGCCGCGCCGGCATGAGGATGGACTCGCCGGTGTGCAGCACATGGGGTACGCCGTCCACGGTCACGCGGCCCACGCCGTCCAGGCACGTCACCAGCGCGTCGCCGCCGGACTCGTGGGTGCTGATCTCCTCGTCCTTGTCGAAGGCAAACAGCGTCACACTGACGGCGTCGTTCTGGGCCAGCGTCTTGCTGACCACCTGCCCCGGCTGATAGGCCACCTGATCCCGCAGGGTCAGCACGGTGGCCACATCGAGGTTCTTCATCATAGCGATACACTCCTTTTTATTGGATAAACGGGGGCGGCAAAGCCGCCCCCGTTATCGAAAACTTACTTGCCCAGGGCGGCCTTCAGGGCCTCCACACGGTCGGTCTTTTCCCAGGAAACGCCCAGGTCCTCACGGCCCATGTGGCCATAGGCCGCCAGCTGGCGGTAAATGGGCTTCCGCAGGTCCAGATCGCGGATAATGGCGGTGGGCCGCAGGTCAAAGACCTTCTCCACCGCGGCCTCCAGTTCGCTGTCGGCCACCACGCCGGTGCCGAAGGTCTCCACCAGCACGCTGACGGGACGCGCCACGCCGATGGCGTAGGCCAGCTGCACCTGGCACTTGTCGGCAAGACCGGCAGCCACCACGTTCTTGGCCACCCAGCGGGCGGCGTAGGCCGCGCTGCGGTCCACCTTGGTGGGGTCCTTGCCGGAGAAGGCGCCGCCGCCGTGGGGCGCGCTGCCGCCATAGGTATCCACGATGATCTTGCGCCCGGTCAGGCCGGTATCGGCGGCGGGGCCGCCGCTGACAAAGCGGCCGGTGGGGTTCACATAGATCTTCGTCTCGCCGTCCAGCAGCTCGGCGGGCACAGTGGGCTTGATGACCAGCTCGATCATATCCTTGCGGATCTGCTCCAGCGTCACGTCAGGGCTGTGCTGGGTGGACAGCACCACGGTATCCACGCGGACGGGCTTGCCGTTCTCATCGTACTCCACGGTGATCTGGGTCTTGCCATCGGGACGCAGATAGTCCACCAGACCCTGCTTGCGCACGTCGGTCAAGCGCTTGGCCATCTTGTGGGCGATGGAGATCGCCAGGGGCATCAGCTCCGGCGTCTCGTTGCAGGCGTAGCCGAACATCATACCCTGGTCGCCGGCGCCGTTGTCCAGCTCGCTCTTGCCGGAGGCCTTGGCCTCATAGCTCTTGTCCACGCCCAAAGCGATATCGCCGGACTGCTCATCAATGTTGGTGATGACGGCGCAGGTGTTGCCGTCGAAGCCGCACTCGGAGGAGTTATAGCCGATGTCCAGCACCACCTGGCGGGCGATCTTGGGGATATCCACATAGCAGCTGGTGGTGATCTCACCCATGATGTGGATCAGGCCGGTAGAGGCGCAGGTCTCGCAGGCCACGCGGCCATTGGGGTCCTTCTCGAAGATCGCGTCCAGCACCGCGTCGCTGATCTGATCGCATACCTTGTCGGGATGCCCTTCGGTAACGGACTCAGAGGTAAACAGATGTCTTGCCATAATTTTTTCTCCTTTCATCTCGCGGATGGTCATTGAAAAAAGCGCTCTGCCGAACCGACAGAGCGCTGTGCTTCTTTGCTCATCCTCATCTTTCGATTCGTTCGCCGGATTTGGCACCTTGAAAAAACAGGTTGCCGTGGCTTCATCGGGCCGGTCCCTCCGCCACTCTTGATAAGGTATTTACTTGTATAGCATATTGTAACAGTTTTTTTAGCATTGTCAATAGCATTTCCATGATTTTTGCAAATAATTCAACTGTACGGAAACTTTGCCATTGTTCAAAAAAATGACATGACTTTTCCGCCGTTATGGGTTATACTGAACACAATTTGTACACAGGAGGACACTCCCCTTGAAAAAACTCTATGACGGGGTGCAGCGCTTCTGCGCCGCCCATCCCCGGTTCGGCATTCCCAACCTCATGCGCGTTATCGTCATCGGCAACGTGGCGGTCTATGTGCTCATGCTGCTGACCCAGGCCAACGACGCCAACGCCCTGAGCTTTCTGACCTTCAATCTCAATGCCCTGCTCCACGGTGAGGTGTGGCGGCTGGTGACCTTCGTGTTCGTGCCCGCCTACTCCAGTCCCTTTGCCCTGCTGATCAGCCTCTATTTCTATTACTGGATCGGCTCCACGCTGGAGCGCCAGTGGGGCACGGCCAAGTTCAACCTGTACTACATCAGCGGCGCGCTGCTGACGGTGCTGGGCGTGGTGCTGGCCAGTCTCATCACCGGCAACCCCTACCTGACCGCAGCGGGCACCGGCTATGTGAACCTGTCCATGTTCTTCGCCTTTGCCTTCCTGTTCCCGGACACCACGGTGCTGCTGTTCTTCATCCTCCCCGTGAAGATGAAGTGGCTGGCGTACCTGGATGGCGCACTGTTCGCCTTCGACATCATCAAGGCCATCGGCGCCCACAACTGGGCCGGTGTAGTGCTGCCCATCGTGGCCCTGCTGAACTTCGCCGTGTTCATCTGGCCGGAGGTCCACTACCTGAAGGAGCGCACCAAATACCAGAACTCCCGCAAGACCGTCCAGTTCCGTCAGGCCCAACAGCAGCAGGCCAAGCAGGCCCAGCAGCAGGGCTATCGCCACAAGTGCGCCGTCTGCGGCCGCACGGATACCGACTACCCTGATCTGCAATTCCGTTACTGCAGCAAGTGCGTCGGGTACCACTGCTTCTGTCAGGACCACATCTTCAACCACGTGCATTTCACGGAGGAATAACAAAATACAGACGGGCCGCCCTCCGGGCGGCTCTTTTTTTTGCACATGTCTTAATAAAATCTTACCGTCCTGTAAGTTGACAGTGAAAACGTTTTCGCGTACAATAAGCCTATAGCAAAAGTGGAAAACTGCCCAAAAATCCGAAACGCAACCGCCGGTTGACATATTTCCAGCCCCGGTTTATAGACCGCAACCGGCAAAACCCGTATGATAGCGCCATCAAAACCAAACGGCGGCACCCGCCGTCATACGGAAGGAGCGCATACCTATGATTTTAGCTGACAAGATCGTGTCCCTTCGGAAAAAGGCGGGATGGAGTCAGGAGGAGCTGGCGGAGCAGCTGGGCGTCACCCGCCAGTCTGTATCCAAATGGGAGGGCGTACAGTCCGTGCCCGATATGGATAAGGTCGTGATGATGAGCCGCCTGTTCGGTGTCTCCACCGACTTCCTGCTGAAGGACGAACTGGAGGAGGAAACGCCCTGTGCCGCGGCCCAGGAGGATGACACGCCCCTGCGCCGCGTGAGCCTGACCCAGGCCTCCGCCTATCTGGCCCTGCGTAAGGCCGCCGCGCCGAAGATCGCCATAGCCACCGCCCTGTGCATCATCTCCCCGGTGACGTTGCTGCTGCTGGCCGGCATGAGCGAGGTGCAGCGCTTCCACATCTCCGAAAATGCCGCCGCGGGCATCGGGCTGTGCGTGCTGCTGGGTCTGGTGGCGCTGGCCGTGAGCATCTTTCTGCGGGCAGGTGCAGAAGCCAAGGAGTACCGGTTTCTGGAGGAGGAACCCTTTGAAACGGAGTACGGCGTGGAGGGCATGGTCCGCCAGCGGCAGCGGGAATACAAGGACACCCATACCCGGCTCGTCACCGTGGGCGTGGTGCTGTGTGTGCTGGCCGCCGTACCGCTGTTCGCCGCCATGTGCATAAGCGGCAGCGACCTGCTCTATATCGCCGCTGTCTGCGCGCTACTGGTGCTGGTGGCCATCGGCTGTCTGGCCCTGGTCACAGCCGGCGTGTATCAGGGTGCCATGGAGCAGCTGCTGGAGGAGGGCGACTACTGTCTCTTATACACATCTGACGCTGCCGACGAATAGCCTTGTG
>ENA-OXXF01000530-OXXF01000530.1-human-gut-metagenome-genome-assembly--contig:-NODE-530-length-10877-cov-4.784328_pt1 | contig 10877 bp, 4 predicted proteins | sample MGYA00244696_ERZ652735 | MGnify/ENA primary metagenome ERZ652735 (study PRJEB26926, sample SAMN06164520) | human gut metagenome | biome: ENVO:00009003; feature: ENVO:2100002; material: ENVO:00002003...
CGACGAAGGAGCGTTACGGATGTGGGTCTGCCGCTTGCCGGTACACATCGGCCCGTTGGGAAGCTGCGAATTCGCCGGAGATTTCATAAAAATCAGTGCATCCTGCGGGCGGACAGAGTCGTCCGTCCCTACGGGATACGTGAGAAAATGAAGTTTCGCTATAGGGGACAACAACTCTATCGGCCCAGTGGGAAGTTACGGATTTGCCGAAGACTTCCGTAAAAACAGTGCATTCTGCCGGGTCGATGTGGGCATCGACCCCTACGCTGGCGCGGTGGAGCCTTTATTCTGCTTATTTCGTTTATGATACCCGCAGTCGCAGTAGGGGCCGCCGGAGGCGAGGGTGTATTCGCGCACGAAGTCGGACGCGCCGCCGGCGTCGCTCATGGTGTAGTCCAGACGGCACATGGCGGGCGTGAGGTCCTTCCGGAACGAACCGGCGAACAGCGTCCACATCCCCATTGGCATTCCGGCATATTTCATAGTGTTGTCTCCCCTTCCGCAAATTCCAGCCGGACGATCTGCATCCGCATCATGCCGTCGCCGACTCTTGCCAGAAACCGATAGAAGCCGGGCACTGACGGGTCATTCAGGCTCTGGTAGCCCAGCATATAGCCCCGGCTCGACGCACGCAGACGCGGCGACCAGGCGGAAAGCTCCTTTTTTGCGTCGGAAACGGCGAAATACGCACCGACATCCTGAATTTCGGCGGTTTTGATCCACGTTTTGAGCATCAGGCGCACTGCTTTCTGATTCGCCGCGTCGAAGACGAGCCTGCCGCCAGGGAACGCTTCGGCCATGGCCTGCACAAGCGCCCGCACCTGCTCCGTCAGGAAATAATAGAACACACCGGCGGCGAAGAAGACCGCGCCGCCCGACGCGTCGATGCGGCGGAACCAAGTGGTGTCGTTCAGGTCGCAGGCGATGTTTTCCTCCCGCTCTCCGGCAGGCAGGAGCGCGTCGCGCACGGCGATCACGCCGGGAAAATCGAGGTTATAGATCCTGCAGGAGCCGTTGTCGCAGCTGCGGCCTGTGTCGTCCAGTCCGCAGCCGAGGTTGACGACCGCCGCGTTCGGATGCTCGCGCAGATAGTCCCGCACCTCCCATGCAAGGTCGTTCTGGCGCATGGCGGCCTCCAGAAAGCCGAACTGCTGCATGAGGCTCTTTGATTTTTGGGACAGAAGCGAAAAATCGTAATCGATCTGATCGATCAGGCGCAGGGCTGTCTCGTCGCGGTAAAGGTTCGGATACAGCTCCGAGCACATTTTCCGCCCGTAGAGCGGAATGACGAGCGTTTCCTGCACGGTATTCTTCTCAATATGGTATTTCATCGCTTCCTCCGTATCAGTTAGTTTCATCTAACCGTTGTGCTGTCAAAACACCGCCGGGGCGGTTTTCTTTATTTTGACACAGCTTTCGGCTTTTTTCAAGAGGGTGGGACAAATGCGGTATATTTTTTTCAAACCGCTTGCAAATCACGCCCATATCGTGTATAGTAGCAGACGGAAAAGCACAAGATTTTGCTTTTTCTAACAATTTGATATTGCCATCCGATGTACAGTAACCGAAGCACGCCGCAGGGCAGGCTTCGGCGCAAGAGAAAGGGAAAACCACTCGACCGGAGCTGTGCGCACAAGACCGTTCCGAAGCAGCGAAAGCTGTCTGGGTGAAAGCCAGTCATTGCGGATTTATCCGCGAGAAGGCAGGAAACGGGCGCGGAAACAAAGAGTTTGTTTCCAGAGTGCAAGTCAGAAGAACTGCTGTCTGCGCCGCATTCGCGGCGAAAAGGATGAATGCGTGGGACGAGCTCTGCCTGTAGCATTCGGAACAGGTGCGCCGTTTTTCCTCACAGGAAAAGCAGCGTATTTTGTTTCTGTGGAGATCCGCCCGCCATTTTGTCAAGAATGGCGGACTTTTGTTTCTCCCAAAGCCGTCTGCGCCCCCTGTTTCCGCTCCTATTTAATAAGGAGCTTGCGATAGATATTTTGATTCTGGAGGAAAAATGTATGAAGAAACGAATTCTGAGCCTGCTGCTCGTGTTTGTGATGCTGCTGAGCCTGCTGCCCGCAGGCGTTCTGGCAGCAGAGGGCGATGTCAGCGTCACACTGTCCGGTATGCACGACGCACAGGTCAAGTCCCTGAAGCTGTATACCTACATGGACGGCGTGAAGGGCGCGGACGATCTGCTGGCTGAAAAGACAGCCGCAGACGGCGCGTATACCATCGACCTTGCGCCCGGCGCTTACTGGGTTGACGGTTACGACGCGAACAATGACCGCAACGGCGGCGTGGTGATCGACGTCAGCAGCGACAGCAGCAGCTTCAAGCTGCAGCGGATGTATCAGATCTCCGTCAACCCCAATTCATGGGTTAAGGACACAGACTATACTCTTTCGCTGCGCGTAACCGACGCCTCCGGTGCAGAGCGTAAGGCGGAGTTTGGCTCGGCCGTAAATTGGGGCAAGACCTACACAAGCTGCCTGTTTGTCGTTGGTGATACAGTCAGCGTGACAGCCACGCCGAACGCGGAAACGCATCCGAACTACAACCCGGCTACCGCTTCCAAGACCCCGACGATGAACGACAGCCTCAGCCTGACCTGCAAGGAATTCGTCACGGTCACGGTCACAGCGCCGAAGGGCTCGACCATCGACGCCGGTACGCTCGCAAAATACTATGTGTTCAGCTTCCTTGAGCCGTTCGCGCGTTCCGTCGAGGACGGCACGGCCACGTTCCATCTCGACAAGAACACGGATTACTTCTACCGTGTCCGCCATCCGCAGGGTGCAACATACTGGAACTACGTCAGACTGAGTGCCGACGCAGCGTACACGGTCACGGAAGAGGATCTCGGCCTGACCGGTGATTTCAGCAAGAGCACGATCTATCATTTTGAAAACAACGTCTACGACCGTGCAGGCATTTACCTGAACATCAACACCAAGGGCTATAAAAACATGGCCGTTGGCGATACGTTTGAACTCAACTCCTTCCGCAACTGGTTCGCGATCGAAAGCTTTATGAACGCCAAGGTCGCACTGCCGGAGATGCACTATCAGGTCATCGATGTGAACGGCAATGCCAGCGACGTCGTGACCATCACGCCGAACGCGCTGAACAGCAACGTCGCTGTGATGGAGGCCAAGCACGAGGGCACGGCAATCGTGCTCGTAACCTATGACGCAATGACCCATATGGCTGGCCAGACCAGCACGGCCTCGCATCGCTTCTCCGCCATCTGGCCGGAGTTGACAGGTGTGTTTGTTGTGAATGTCGGCGCGGACGGCAGCGCCATCCAGACCAATATGAATCTTGACCGCATGGACGCGGTCATCGAGAAGGATGAGGCGAAGCAGCTCGACGCGGAGCATGACATTCTGTTCTACACTGGAACAGAGGGTGCAAGTTACAGCTTCAAGCCCGAAGCGGGCTGCACCGTGAGCGTCCTGCGCCCCACCGTGACCGCTGCGTCTATGACGTATTCCGGCGGCTTCACAAACACTGGCGTCACAACCGCTGAAGACGGCACTGTGACCGTCAGCGGTCTGATCACCGGCCGCAATATCATCAAGGTCACGAAGGGCGGCCTTTCGACCTATCAGGTCGTGACGGCACGCGGCGTGAGCTACAAGTTTGTCAACGCGGAGGGCACGGAGCTGACGCAGGAAGAGCTGGCTGCCATCAAGCCGGGTGATTCCGTCACGATCCAGTTCTCCAACCTGATCAGCCCCAAGGAAAAGCTTTCCGGCGCGTATAACTTCAACTTCTCCCTGTATATGCAGGGCCCGGACGGCACCCTCTTCAAGAGTGATCCCGGCGGAAACTTCGGCGTTTATGACTTCAGCGGCAACCCTGAGCGGCAGAAGCTGACTGTCACCATCCCGAAGTTCTGGGCTGAGGAGACCTACACGCTGAGCGGCGCGATCAAGCAGGCGGGCTGGCCCGGCGTTCCGACGCACCGCGGCATCACCTATGCTGTGGGCACGAATCCCGGCTTCGACGCGCCCAAGACGGCAGGCATTCTCAGCCGTCTGCCGGAGATCACGATCCCGGTCGTAAAGCTCGACTTCCTGACCGGCAAGCTGAGCTTCCAGGATCAGAACGGCACGTCCATTGACCGCAAGGATCTGACCGTCACGCTGAAGGACAGCGCAGGCAACGGCATTGCGGTCGCGGAAGACGGCACGTTCAAGGCTTATGCCGAGGAATACTTCTACACCGTTTCCGGTGCCGGCGTTGAATACGCCTCCGGCAGCGTCACCATGACGGAGGAAGGCCCCAACGAATTCACCATCACCCTGCAGGCAACCGCAGCGGGCGCATGGGACGGCAAGACGCAGGCCGAACCGCAGACCGACGAAAACGGCGTTTACCGGATCGGCACCGGCGCGGAGCTGGCCTGGTTCGTCGCAAAGAGCAAGGACGCGGACGTTTCCGGCGTTCTGACGGCCGATATCAACCTCGGCAAATACGCATGGCTGAACATCTCCTCCAGCAAGAAGGTCGTGCTTGACGGCGCAAGCTTCGAGATCACCGGCCTGAACGCCACGGCTGGCCTGTTTGCGCAGATCGGCTCGAATTCCTACATCCATGATCTGACCATCCGCGGCGCAGTTTCCGGCAAGGGCAGCGCAGGCGCGATCGCCGGCTATGCCAGCGGCACTGCTCCGAAAATCGCGAACTGCTTCAACTACGCAGTCATCACCTCTACCGGCAACAACGTCGGCGGTCTTGTGGGATACACCTATCAGAACGCCGTGATCGAGAACTGCGCGAACTTCGGCGCTGTCACCGGCGGCAGCAGCGCCGGCGGCATTATCGGCGGCACAGTCGGCAACGGCTCGACCATCACCGGCTGCTATAACACCGCAGAAATTTCCGCGACCGGCAGCAAGGCCGGCGGCATCATCGGCGGCACCAGCAGCGAAATGACTGTTACAAGCTGCTACAACACCGGCAAGATCTCCGGCACGGCCTCCGGCGGCATCGCAGGCGAGGTCAAGGGCAATGTGAACTGGAGCGGCACTGTGCAGGGGAAAATCACCATCTCCAGCTGCTACTCCACCGGCGAAGCGGGCAGCGCCGTATTCGGCACGGTTGACACTGCTTCCTCCGAGATTTCCAAGTGCTATTATCTGAACACGCTGAACGCGGACGCGAACGCCGAAGCGCTGAACGAAGCTGACCTCAAGGACGCCGACCTGTCCGACGCGTTCGGCCCGGTCTGCGGCGGCTATCCCGCGCTCAGATGGCAGAGCGATGTGACCTTCCACGAAGCAGCTGGTGAGGGCACGGTCACGGCTCCGCTGTGCACTGTGAAGGGCTACACCAGCTACTCCTGCAGCAAGTGCGGCGAAAGTTACCGCACGGCCTATGTCGCGGCACTCGGCCACGACTTCTGCGAGGATGCGGACGGCAGCGACGGCAACTGCACCCTGACGCCTCCTACCTGCACAAAGACGGGCAAGATCGTCCGTACCTGCCGCAGAACCGGCTGCTCGGAAACGAAGGAAGACATCGTTCCCGCCAAGGGCCATACGCCCAAGGACGGCACCGAGCAGGTCTTCACCGGCTATAAGACCTACGTCTGCGCCGTCTGCGGCGAAACCTACACGGTCTGGGACGACGACCGCCTCGGCCACGTCTCCTACCCCGAGCAGACTGTCACCTCTATCAGCGTTTCCGACAACGGCAATTACCCCTGGGTCTACAATGCCGATCTGGACCGCTTTGAAAGCAGCAACCAGAATCAGGACAAGACCAGCTCCACGACCTCGTTTGCCTTTACGCTGAGCGCACCCACCGTTCTGCGCTTCGGCTACGGCGTTTCCTCGGAAAACGGCTATGACAAACTGACCATCACGCTCGCAGAAGACGGCGGCAGCCCGGAAACGCTGGCCGACGCTGTCAGCGGCGAGAAGAGCGGCAGCATCAAAAAGCAGCTCGGAGCCGGCAGCTACACGCTGACGCTGTCCTATGTGAAGGATGACGCCTCCAAGGGCGGCTCGGATATGGCGTATGTCAGCGTTCTGACGCTGGCCGGCATGGCCCGCGTGATCGTGGAGAACACCACGTTCCCGAAGGCGGAGGGCGCTGTCTGGGAAGGCACGCTGGCCGACACCTGGATCGAGCTGACTGGCGAATCGACCATGATGGGCTGCGTTGTGGAAGCACTGGATGGCCACACCGTCGTCGGCGCGGAAAGCAACTACATCTCCTCCATTGACAACTTGAAGGCGTTTGACGGCGGTACCATGTCCGGCTGGATGGGCACGCTCAACGACTGGTTCACAAACTTTGGCTTTGGTGAATTTACCGTTGCAAAGGGCACGCTCTGCGCGGGCGACGAGATCCGCATCATGTACACCCGTACCGTTGAGGATCTTGGCGGCAGCTGGAACAATTCCGACACCCGCCTCAAAGCGCTCACATTCAGCACCGGTAAGCTGGCACCCAAGTTCAGCGGCGACACCTTCACCTACACCCTGACTGTGCCGGAAGGCACGACCTCGCTGCTCGTCACACCGACGGCGGCAAACAAGAACTATCAGGTCCGCACCTATCTCGGCACGCAGGCTACGGGCCGCGAATATTCCCGCACGTCCCTGATCCCCATCGCAAATGGCAGCGTCATCACCGTCGTCTGTGCAGACGACAGCTGGCCCACCATGAATGAAACGAGCGACGGCAAGCGCACTTACACCATCAACGTGGTGTTCGGCACAGCTCAGTCCTCTGACGCGGGTGTTGCGTCCGTCAAGGTCGCAGGCGTTGAGGCAGCAGCCGGTACGGCTGAAAACAGCTACTCCGTAACGCTTCCGGCAGGCACGGAGGTCATGGCAGACAGCTTCGAGGTCACACTTTCCGACAGCAAGGCCACGCTTACCGGCCCGGCCAAGGGTGAGGACGGCGTCTGGACGTTTACTGTGACCGCTGAGGACGGCACCGCTGTGACCTACACCGTCACTGTGACCGTCGCGGAAGCGCCGAAGTCCTCTGACGCAGGCGTGACCTCCGTTTCCGTCGCGCACACCCCGGCCTCGAAGACCGGTGAGACAGCCTACACGGTCAAGCTGCAGACGAACGCCGAGGTTACGGCAGACAGCTTCCAGATCGTTCTGTCCGATGAAAAGGCCAGCGTCTCCGCTCCCACAGCCAACGGCGATGTCTGGACGTTCACCGTTACCGCCGAGGACGGCACGACCACCGCAGCGTATACCGTCACCGTGACCCGCAGAAGCGCGTCTGATACGACCCCACTGCGGACGGTTACGCTCTCCATGCTCAAGGCAAGCCTGGAGGATACGACAACGCGCAGCTTTACGCTGCATCAAACAGCGGGCAGCAATGTGCTGACTTCTCCGTATCGAATCGTTTCTGGCGCGTCCGGGATTCAGTTCCAGGTTAAGGTATCCTACAATACGGCATATTCCGCCGTATATGCCTTCACGACGACCGACGGAACTGCAAAAGCAGTGGACGCCCCGCACGCGAAGAATATTGCCATCATCAATCCCGATCTTTCCGGCAGTCTGGTCGCGGTCATTACGCTGACGAACAAGACCGACGCCTCCGACGTCTGGGTCTACGAGCTGCGTATGCCGACCGAGGCGAACCATGCCCCCAGGCTGAAGGACGGCGTAATCACCCCGGCTGCGGCCTCGATCAACCTTGGCGAAAGCTATCAGTTTGATATGACGCAGATCTTTGAGGACGAGGACGCCTACGATAAGCTCACCTACCGCGTCTGGCGTGATGCCGAGAATCCGTTCTATGTACCGGCCTCCTACACATATACGCCCAGCGCTGCCGGTACGTATACGCTCGTCTTCAAAGCAAGCGACGGCAAGGCAGAATCTCCGGAATACAAGTTCGTTCTTACTGTGATCGACCCGAACGCGAAGTCCTCTGACGCAGGTGTTGCGTCCGTCAAGGTCGCAGGCGTTGAGGCAGCAGCCGGTACGGCTGAAAACAGCTACTCCGTAACGCTTCCGGCAGGCACGGAGGTCATGGCAGACAGCTTCGAGGTCACACTTTCCGACAGCAAGGCCACGCTTACCGGCCCGGCCAAGGGTGAGGACGGCGTCTGGACGTTTACTGTGACCGCTGAGGACGGCACTGCCGTGACCTACTCCGTCACGGTCACGGTGAAAGAGGCCAAGACGATCCACGCAACCATTTCCATGCAGGCAGAAAATATGTTTATCATGGTTCCGACCCGCGTGGAAGTCTCCAGCGATCTCGCCGAACGCTATGGCTACGCTGATGATGTCACAGACGGCGTTTCCGCGCTGGACGTGCTCGTGAAGTACCACGAGCTCACCTTCGGTGAGGACTTCACGAAGGACAGCAAGAGCGATTATCTCGTCGTCAGCAACGGCACGATCACCACGGTCAACGGAGAAAAAACCTCCGCGTTCAGTTTCGCGGTCAACGGCGAGTTCCCTTGCGACAGAAATGGCGAATATAACCCGCAGTACGGCTACACCGGCTATACCATCAGCCAGACCCCCGTTGCGGAGAACGGCACCGTTGAGTTCTTCTTCTATCAGGACACCAGTATGTACATGGACTACTATACGTGGTTCACGGATACGGACGGAAACCGTCTGGATACCTTTACGGTTCAGGCCGGAACCGACTTCACGCTCGGTATGGACGGCTATATGTACGCCTACGGCGGCGGTCTGAAGCCCGAGGACCGTGTAACGCACGGAGCGGCGCTCGATCCTGAGGACATCCAGATCTGCACAGTCGGCGAAGACGGCACGCTCACGCCGGTCGAGGGCAAGGTCATCGGCGAAAATGGGCAGGTCACGCTCTCGTTTGCCGCCGCAGGCAGCTATGTTCTGTCCGCAATGGGCAACGAGTTCACCAACATTTTCTCCCCGTGGCTCCCCGTCACGGTCACAGCAGCTCCGAAGTCCAGCAATGCGGATGTCAGCAGCGTCACCGTTGCGGGCGTTGAGGCCACTGCTGGCGAGAACAACACCTACACCGTTACCCTCCCCTACGGCACGGACGTTACAGCGGGCAGCTTCGTGATCGTCACAAGCGACGCAGGCGCGACTGTCGGCGCTCTGACGAATGAAGGCAATGTCTGGACGTTCACCGTCACCGCTGAGGATGGCGTGACCTCCAAGACCTACACCGTCACCGTTTCGTTCACCGAAGCCCCGAAGTCCAATGACGCGGGTGTCAGCAGCATCACCGTTGCGGGTTTCAAGGCTGTGGCCGGTGCGAACAACAGCTACACCGTCACGGTTCCCTATGGCACGGTCGTCAAGACCGGCAGCTTCGTGATCGTCACGAGGCATCCGCGTGCGACTGTCAGCGCTCTGACAAACACCAGAAATATCTGGAGCTTCACCGTCACCGCTGAGGACGGCGTGACCACCGCAGTCTACACCGTCACGGTCAATACCGCCGCGCTTCCGGAGCCGATCACTCCGGGTGTCGACAATAAGAAGCCCGCTTCGAAGCCCGAGGTCAAGCTTCCGTTCACCGACGTTTCCACGTCCGACTGGTTCTATGACGACGTTGCGTTCGTATACAAAAACGGCCTGTTCTCCGGCACGGACAGCAGAAGCTTCAGCCCGAACGCGTCCATGACGCGCGCCATGCTCGTCACGGTTCTCTACCGGCTTGAGGGCGAACCCACCGTCACAGGCAGAAGCAGCTTTACCGATGTGCGTTCCGGCGCGTATTACGAAAAGTCTGTCATCTGGGCAGCCGCCAACGGCATCGTCACCGGCACGGACAGCACCTCCTTCTCCCCCGACGCCAAGGTCACGCGCGAGCAGCTTGCCGCGATCCTGTACCGCTATGCGCAGTACAGGAAGCTGGACACCGATGCGAGCGCAAAGCTGAACAGCTTCACCGACGCGGACAGCGTTTCCGCCTATGCCAGCGAGGCGCTCGGCTGGGCTGTCTCGGAGGGCCTGATCAACGGTGCTTCCGGCAAGCTCATGCCGAAGGGCGACGCGACCAGAGCACAGGTCGCCGCGATCCTCCACCGGTTCGTGAAAAATGTACTGAACTGACCTCATAATCCCAATTTGCAGCACAGGACTGCCCCCCTTTTTGGGGGGGCAGCCCTGCGTGCTGTATTTCAGAGCATATCTGAAAGCCGGTAAACCAGACCGTCAGCAGCTATTGCGCCACTGGACAGATTACCGGTTTTCAGATATACTTGAAATGATACAACACATATGGAGTTGAATTGCGTGAACGTCTGGAAAACAAATAAAAAGGCCGCCGTCTGGGCGGTGCTGGCGCTGGTGCTGACGGCTGCGCTGCTGACCGGGTGCGGAGCGCCGCAGGCCGGGCCGAGCTATCACTGCACCGTCTCCATTTCCTGTGCATCGATTCTGGAGCACATGGAGCTTTGCAGCGAGGAAAAGCGGGAGCTGGTGCCGGAGGACGGCTGGCTGCTGGAGTCTGTAGAGGTCAGCTTTCAGGAGGGCCAGAGCGCTTTTGACGTTTTGCAGCAGGTCTGCCGGGAGAATAAGCTCCACATGGAGTTTTCCATGACGCCGATCTACAACTCCGCCTACATTGAGGGCATTGGAAACCTCTACGAATTTGACTGCGGGGAAACGTCTGGCTGGATGTACAAGGTCAACGACTGGTTCCCGAATTACGGATGCAGCCGCTACCAGCTTCAAAACGGCGACGTCGTGGAGTGGGAATACACCTGCGAACTGGGCAAGGACATTGGCGGCGGCTATGCGGCAGGCGGTGAAGCATGAAAAACAGAGATACCTTCTCCGGCTATCATCCAACAGTCAATTTTCTCTATTACGCACTCGTTCTGCTCTTTTCCATGTGCCTCATGCACCCGGTCTATCTGGCGATCTCGCTGACCGGGGCACTGG
>ENA-OXXF01000534-OXXF01000534.1-human-gut-metagenome-genome-assembly--contig:-NODE-534-length-10860-cov-6.153540_pt1 | contig 10860 bp, 6 predicted proteins | sample MGYA00244696_ERZ652735 | MGnify/ENA primary metagenome ERZ652735 (study PRJEB26926, sample SAMN06164520) | human gut metagenome | biome: ENVO:00009003; feature: ENVO:2100002; material: ENVO:00002003...
GACCTACCCCACCGAGACGACGCTCTTCCAGCTGCAGCTCACCGATCCGGGCGAGCAGATGGAGGTTGGCGGCGAGTTCTACACCGACTTCCCGCTCCACGTCACCCCCGACGGTGACCGCATCGCACTGGCCGACACGAAGGGCAACTTCTACGTCGTGCGCAACGCCGCCGGCACGCTCCACGTCCTCAAGCAGGAGCAGAGCGCCCCGAACGACAAGACCCGCCAGCTGAAGAAGGGCAACTTCGCCACGGCCTACATCGACCACGGACGGGCCCCGAAACAGGCCGGATACGAATACGTCGTCTACATCCAGCCCTCGAACAAGGAGATCAACCGCCTGCTCAAGAAGGACGAGTACCAGGTCATCCGGCGCGACAACACGGCGCACGTCGTCAAGGACCTTCCGACGGGCATCACCGGCTACGTCTGCTTCGAGGAGTATGCGGGCGACGGCCTCGTGCGCGGCGTGACGGCCGAGACGATCGTCATGGAGCGCACGGCGGAGGACGGCACGGTGGTCATGAGCGTCTGCACGCCCGACCTCGGCATCACCGAAAAGGGCTACACGACCCGCCAGGAGAGCCAGCCCCTGCTCAAGGAGGTGCGTCTCGACGGGGCGTGGGAGCTCACGGCCGAAAACCCCGCCGTGGAGTGTGCGCCCTCCGACGCAGGCACGCTGCTGAAGGTCACCTGCCGCCACGGACAGCCCGTAGAATTTCACCTCATAAAGAAATAAACCCTTTCTACCCCACCAACCTACTCTGATTTGTTATGAAAAAAGCACTGAAACGAATGACCGCGGCAGCGCTGCTGACGCTCGCGCTATGGCTGCCCGAAGGGCTCTTCGCGCAGAACACCGTCGTCGGGCGCGTGGTCGACACGAACGACGTGCCGCTGATCGGCGTGAATGTCGTGGTCAAGGGAACGACGACCGGTACGACCACGGGAACCGACGGCAACTACACGATCAAGGTCGGCGAAAACCAGACGCTGATCTTCTCCTACCTCGGCTACACGACCGTCGAGCAGCCCGTCGGCAAACGCACGGCCATCAACGTCAAGATGACCGAGGAGGCCACGCAGCTCGGTGCCGTCGAGATCGTCAACATCGGTTACGGCACCACGACGCGGCGCGACCTGACCGGTTCGGTCGCCAAGGCCGACCTAGGGACGATGATGAAGGCCAACGTCACGAACTTCGACCAGGCGTTGAGCGGCCGCATTGCGGGCGTCGTCGTCACGACGGGCGACGGTTCGCTCGGCTCCGAGGCCACGATCACCATCCGCGGCAACAACTCCCTCACGCAGAGCAACGCCCCGCTCTACATCATCGACGGATTCCCCTCCGAAGGCTCGTTCGCGGCGTCGATCAACCCCGCCGACATCGAGTCGATCGACGTGCTGAAGGACGCCTCGGCCACGGCCATCTACGGCGCCCGCGGCGCCAACGGCGTCATCGTCATCAACACCAAGCGCGGCCACGAGGGCAAACCCACGGTGAACTTCAGCGCCTCGTTCTCGATGAGCCACATCGCCAACAAGGTCGACCTGATGGACTCCTACGAGTTCGTGCGGCTGCAGGACGAGCTCATCGCCGCCTCGACCATGGAGAGCAGCTACTACAGCTACAGCGAGGAGCTGGGCCGCAACCTCACGCTCGACGACTACCGCAACATCAAGGCCATCGACTGGCAGGACCAGCTCTACCGCACGGCCTTCCAGCAGAACTACAACGTCTCGCTCTCGGGCGGAAACAAGGAGGGGCTGCGCTACAACGTCGGCTTCTCGGCACTCGACCAGGACGGTATCATCATCCGCTCGAACTTCCAGCGCTACCAGGGCAAGGCCAACTTCACGCTGCCCATCTCGAAAAAGCTGACGCTCAACGTCAACGCCAACTATTCGCGCACGGCGACCAACGGCGTGAACCCCACCACGGCCGAGACGACCTCCTCGTCGTCGGGCTGGCTGATGTATTCGGTCTGGGGCTACCGTCCCGTGACGCCTCCCGGACAGGACATCCTCGACTCGATGCTTGACGAGGCGATCGACGGCTCGAACGACTACCGCTTCAACCCCGTGAAGACGGCCAAGAACGAGTATCGCAAAACGCTGGTCGACTACCTCAACTCGAACATCGCGCTGACGTGGAAAATCACCCCGCAGCTGACCTTCAAGACCACGGGCGGCTACGTGCTCAACAAGCGCCGCCGCGAGGAGTTCAACGGCAGCGAGACCTACACGGGCTACCCCGGCTCGCCGAGCGGCAAGGGTGTCAACGCCTCGATCTACTGGACCGACCAGACGAGCTGGAGCAACGAAAACACGCTCACCTACAAGCGCCGCTTCGGCCGCAGCCACAACGTCGACCTGATGGCGGGTCTCTCGCTGCAGGGCCAAAACTACACCTACGACGGCGTGTCGGCCACGCAGATCACCTCCGAGGAGCTCGGCATCGCCGGCATCCACACGGGCAACTACCAGAAGGTGCAGAGCAACTACTACGACTGGCGCATGATGTCGATGTTCCTGCGCGCGAACTACAACTTCCGCTACAAGTATTACCTCACCTTCTCGTTCCGCGCCGACGGCTCGTCGAAATTCCCGACCGACAACCGCTGGGGCTACTTCCCCTCGGTGGGTGCGTCGTGGAACTTCAACCGCGAGAACCTGTTCAAGGACTCCGACTGGCTCAACAACGGCAAGCTGCGCTTCTCGTGGGGTCTGACGGGTAACAACCGCACGCAGACGCCCTACGACTTCTACCAGCAGATCACCGTCAACCCCGGCTCGAACGGCTCGTTCGACTACGTCTTCGACGGCGAGCGCGTACCGGGCTACTACGTCTCGAACATGGCCAACGAACGGCTCAAGTGGGAGACCACCGAGCAGTGGAACGTCGGTATCGACCTCGGCTTCTTCGACGACCGGCTCAAGGTCACGGCCGACTGGTACGACAAGGTAACGCACGACCTGCTGCTCTACGCCCTGCTGCCGGGTTCGTCGGGCTACGAACAGGGCATGCTCAACATCGGCAAGATCCGCAACCGCGGTTTCGAGTTCACGCTCGAGACGGTCAACATCAAGACGCGGCAGTTCCAGTGGTCGACCTCGTTCAACATCGCCTTCAACCGCAACCGCATCCTCGCGCTCGTCGACGGTCAGAACTCGCTGCAGACCGCCGTGACGTGGGACACGCGCTTCAACTCGCAGTTCCCCTACATCTCGCAGGTGGGCCGCCCGACGGGCATGATGTACGGCTTCATCTACGAGGGGACCTACAAGCCCGAGGATTTCGACGCCAGCGGCAACCTGCTTGACGGCATCCCGAGCTACAAGGGCAACAAGGCCCAGCCGGGCGACCTGCGCTACCGCGACATGAACGGCGACGGCAAGATCGACGACTACGACCGCACGATCATCGGCTGCGGACAGCCCCTGCACACGGGCGGCTTCAGCAACACCTTCACCTGGAAGAACTTCGACCTGAACATCTTCTTCACGTGGAGCTACGGAAACGACATCCTGAACGCCAACCGCCTGATCTTCGAGTCGGGCTACAAGAGCCAGACCAACCAGTTCGCCTCGTTCGCCGACCGCTGGACGCCCGAGAACCCCACCTCGAACATTCCGCGCACGAACGCCACGGGCAACGAGGAGTACTCCTCGCGCATCATCGAGGACGGTTCGTTCCTGCGGCTGAAGAACGTCTCGCTGGGCTACACCTTCAGCGGCCGCGGCATCCGCAAGGCCGGCATCAGCTCGCTGCGCCTCTACGTCTCGGCCGACAACATCTGGACGCTGACCAACTACAGCGGCCCCGATCCCGAGGTCTCGACCCGCAACTCGGTGCTGACCCCCGGCTTCGACTGGTCGGCCTATCCCCGCGCCTACGGATTCACGGCCGGTCTGAACATCTCATTCTAACGATTAACCGTTCATTACGCCATGAAAATGAAAAACATATACAAACTGGGAAGCCTGATTCTGCTCGGGGCCGCATGCTCGGCATGCACCTTCCTCGACACCGAGCCGCAGATCATCCCCAGCAAAGGCTATTACACGAATGAGACCCGGCTGAAATACGGTCTGGCCGGCGTCTACGGCGCGCTGAACAGCGAGGAGCTCTACGGCAGCTACTACTCGCTGCAGATCGCCAACGCGGACGACCTCTGCTACTTCAACAACTACAACAACGGCGAGACGCGCCCCGACCGCTACAACCACAGCGCCGGCACGTCGGTCATCTACGAGACGTGGCTCAAGCTCTACGAGGGGATCAAGAACGCCAACGAATACCTCGACGAGGCCGGCAAGGCGGAGATCGACCCCGAGGAGCTGTCGACCGATCTGAAGAGCTACCTGGCCGAAGCCCGCTTCCTGAGGGCCTTCTACCACTTCCTGCTGGCCCAGGCGTGGGGCGACGTGCCCCTGCGCTCGGAGGCCGCCACATCGCCCAATCCGGTGAACGTGCAGATTGCCGCCACGCCGCAGGAGAAGGTGCTCAAGTGGTGCGTCGACGAGATCGAGGCCATCGTCTACGACCTCGACGAGGGTGTCGAGCAGACCCCCTCGCGCGTCAACCAAACCGTGGCCGAGGGCATTCTGGCCCGCATCTACCTCTTCATGGCCGGCGAAACGGTCGACCAGGTCGAGGGGCTCTCGAAGCAGGAGATGTACGGCAAGGCCGCCTACTGGGCCAACGAGGTGATCGCCTCGCAGAAACACCGCCTGAACGAGAGCTACGAGCAGGTCTTCATCAACATGATCCAGGACCAGTACGACACGGAGTTCCGCGAGTCGATGTGGGAGGCCGAGTTTCTCGGTGACCGCACCAGCTCGACCTACTGGACCAACGGCCGCATCGGCGACCTGATCGGACTGAAGTCGCAGTCGGGCACGACGAACTACTCGGAGTGGGCCTGCAACTACTCCTACGGCTACTACAACGGTTCGTACACCCTCTGGCAGCTCTACTGGACGGACGACCGCACGGCTGACGAGGCCGCGAGCCGGACGGTCATCGACAAGCGCCTTACATGGAACCTGCCGGGCTACAACTACCGCGGCCTGAACAACCAGCAGATCTCCTACCAGAAGGACGGCGCGACGGTCACGGCCGTGCTCAAGCAGGACCAGAGCATGTACAAGACCCCGTGGCTCTACAAGAACAACTTCGCCATGCCCGAGATCGAGGGGCTCGACACGAGCGTCGAGAACGCCTTCGACCCGGCGGACATCATCTACGATCCGACGATCATGTGCGCCGTGCGCAACGCCGGCAAGTGGCGCCGCGAGACGATCTACGAAAACCAGATGTCGGCCAAGAGCCTCTACACGACGATCAACTTCCCGATCCTGCGCTACTCGGACGTGCTGCTGATGTACGCCGAGGCGATCAACGAATACGCCGGGGCGCCGGACGAGCAGGCCAAGGAGGCCGTGCGCGAGGTGCGCCGCCGCGCAGGCGTCGCAACCGACGAGAGCCAGTTGAGCGGTCAGGCGTCGTTCCGCAACCTGGTCCGCAACGAACGGGCCCGCGAGCTGGCCTTCGAGGGGCTCCGCAAGTGGGATCTGATCCGCTGGGGCATCTTCGTCGAGCGCATGCACCTGGCCGGCACCAACGTCCCGACCGAGTCGATGTACCTGAACAAGACCATCACGGACTATGCGGCCGGCAACTACGCCAACGTCTCCTCTCGGCACATCTACCTGCCGATCCCGACCAAGGAGCTGGCCGTAAACCACGCACTCCAACAGAATCCCTTATGGTAAAACGCACAAGAGCAGCATATCCCATGAAAACAAGACGCATCACATACCTCGCGGCGGCACTGGCCCTGACCCTGGGCGCCGTCTCCTGCGAGCACGACGAGATCTACGAGCCGCTGGAGTTCTCGGTACGGCTGTCGCCGACGAACACCTACCGGGCGGGCGATCCCGTGGTCTTCAACTTCCAGGGCAACGCCGACTTCATCACCGTGTGGAACGGCGACACGGGCCACGAATACAAATACCGCAACCGCACGCAGGTGGCTCTCGAGGACATCGAATCGTGCCAGCTGACGATCGAGATCAGCCAGCAGTACGGCGGCAACCCCGAGGTGAGCAACCTCGACATGATCGCCGGCAACAAGTTCCCGGGACTCGCGGGCAACGACGCGGCGGCCGACCGGCCGATCGTCGAGGCCATCGCCCAGAGCAACTACGCCGACTGGCAGGTGCTGGAATACACGCCCAACAAGTCCAACACCTTCGAGACCTACACCTACGACATCACCCCCTACGCCGACAACTTCTCGTTCGGCCTGCACCTCTACCAGGAGCCCGGCACGGCGATGCGCACCTACCGCATCAACCCGTCCATCACGGTCAAGCTCAAGGGCTACGACACGCAGGAGTACCCCTACTCGTCGATGAAGTTCATCACCTTCTCGCTGGCACCGCAGCACGCCGACGACCCCTACATCCACAACGTCTCGGGCAACGGCAACCTGAAGCTCCAGGGCGAACCGGGCTCGAACAGCGCGGCCAACATCGTCTTCCAGGGCTTCAGCGCAGGCGTGATGGAGCAGATCGAACAGTGGGCCTTCATGCAGCCGATCGCCCTGAACACCATCTCGCCCGATACGGGGCAGAGCATCAAGGGCGTGCCGGACGACGTGCCGAGCTATTCGTACACCTACGACACGCCTGGCACCTACACGGCGACGTTCCTCGCAGGTACGGGCAACTACCAGGGCGAATCGGGCATCCAGGCCTACGAAGTGACCTTCACGATCGTCGACCGGCTCGAATAGGCACTTTTTTCCGTCGGCAAGTCCGTCCGCACCCCCTGTCGGACGGATTTGCCGGTTTCGGTCCAACAATTTACACAACTACTGACCCTCAAAAACAAACAACATGAAAAGAAATCTCACCCCGTATGCAGGAGAGGAGGAGAGGTCCGTCCTCCCCTATCAGGCGCCAGACATCGAAGCGCTCGACATCGCCGTCGAGAAGGGATTTGCCACAACCAAAGGCGAGAGTTGGGACTATGACCCGATCGTCGACGACGAATACAACATGGACGATATTTACGGATCTTACTAAAACACGGCAACCATGAAAAAGATTCTGCTTTACGGCAGTACGGCTGCCGTTCTGATGCTGCTGGCATCCTGCTCCACGGACTCGACCGAGCCGTCCGCACCCGCTGTGCGCACCATCACCCGCACCTTCCCCGTCAACGAAACGATCGGCTCGGCGCACGACACCCGCACGGCCTATGAAAACGGTCAGATCGGCTTTACGGACAACGAAAAACTGGGCGCCTATGTATGGACAGACGCAGGAGCGTCAGCCAATGCCGGCATGGCAACCAGAACAGCAGGCTCGCCGTCAACGGTTACGGTCACCCATAATGCACTGAGTGACGGCGTAGACTACAATTACGTATTTGTTTACCCATACAAATACGGCAATTCGCTCTATCGGAATACACCGACTGTTGTACTGAACGGCATTCAGCATCCTACTCCGACAACATTCGATCCCGTACAGGATATTTTGGTCAGCAAGCCTGTCAAAGCTACGGGAAACGGAGGAACGACAACATCGGAAGCATTGCCTGAAATTCAGTTCAAACGTCTCTTCACTTTCTTCCGGCTGAAGATCGACCGCTCGAACTTCACCGGTAACATCACGCTGGCAGAAGGAGAAAAGATCCGCTCGGTAACGATCTCGGCACCCGACGGGACCGAATTGGCAGGGACAGCACGCGTCAACATCGATGAAGCGTATGATGCGACCACCTGCAATTTCACAATTCCGACCAATACGATAACAGCCGACTATGGCACCGACGGCGAGGCATTCAACGCCGACGGCACCTTCGACGTGTGGTTTGTCGTCAACCCCGTCAAATTCAACGGGCTGACCATCGAGGTACAGACTTCGGCACAGACGATCACGCAGACGTTCAGCGAACAGGTCGCACTTGATTTCAAGGCCAGCGGTATCAATACGCTCACCTTCAAGCCGGCCAACAATACCAACATCTCGACCGTATCAGTTGCGGCCTTAACCGATTACTACACCGAAGGCGTAGAAATCAACGGAATACGCTACGATGCAACCAGTAATAATGCCCGGAAACTGACAATCAAGGCCGACGCAACCAAAAACACTTCTCTGACAACCGGTGGAGGGGTCGTTTTCCTTGAAGACTTGAATAACACGGGAGAATTTGTATTCGAGACAACGACCTCGCAAGGTATTTCGGAAGACCTTATTATCATCGGCAACAATCCCAGAGTCAAAGCCAACGTCAACATGCGAGCTTATTGGGCTCTCAGAAATCCATCCGGAATACTCGCATTCAAAAATCTCAAGATTGACATGACCGAAATTACGGCAGGTTACGTGTTCAATGCTCAACCGGCGTCGGCTATCAACGGTCTAAACTCTCTTATTTTCGAGGATTGCGAAATCACTTTTAACAAAACATTCCTTACCATGTATAATGCTCACGCAGAAGCCGGCATAGAGAATATCATATTCCGTAACTGCAAAATGTGTTATACGGGGACCTCAAACACCTTCGCTTTTATTACGACATCGAAACTTACGACAGGATTAAGCAAGTTCCAATCTCTTGTTTTTGAAAACAACGTCATATACGCAAAAACGAGCGGAAGCGCAGAAGTTCCCACAGCGTTTTCCTTCCTTGTCCAGGAAGTCGATTCATCTGACGGATCTCTTGATAATCTCGCTATTAAGTGCACAAACAACACTCTTATCGATATCATCAGTTTCGGAACAACTACGACGGGCTGCGCCTATTTCAATGTCGAGAAATTCGGTTCTATCGAATTCCTAAAAAACATTGCCTACAGCCAGAATACAGAAAAAAATGTAACGGTCATGAGAGTGCGACATGATTACAACGCAGTTGGTAATACATGGCCGTTGTATAATCTCGGACGTACTGAAAATATTTTTTACGGTGCCATAGGATGGAAGCAGTTTGATGACGCCAAAGCAATTAAGCCCGTCGCAGTAGAGGCAAACGGCTACACAAAAAAGAATGAAAGTCCGATGTCGGAATACGACCCGGCAAATGGTGTTTTCAAAACAACGTCTGCCTGCGACGGATTCGGCTCTACCCTCCTCTATTGATCCGTCACATGTGAATCGATCAAGCCTGCGAAAAAACCCGCTTTTCTGCGCGAAAAGCGGGTTTTTTCACAAGATACGATTGCAGTTCTGCGTTCTTTTCCGTACCTTTGAATAGGCATTTGTGCCTCTTTTTGACTGAAACCGCAAAATAACAACCCATGAAACCTGATCTTCAGAGCATAGCCTCCCGATTCGCACTCGAAGGCACCATCGCCTCCATCGATTCGCTCGGCGACGGATTCATCAACGACACCTTCATCATCCGCACCGCGGGCGACACCCCCGATTACATCCTCCAGCGCAAGAACCGCAGCGTCTTCCCCGACGTACCCGCCATGATGGAGAACATCCGCAAGGTGACGGAGCACATCCGCCGCCGCGTCATCGCGGCCGGAGGCGATCCCCTGCGCGAGGTAATGACCGTCGTGCCGACCCGCGACGGAGCGCTCTGCTACGAGGACGAAAAGGGCGACTTCTGGGCCGTCACGGTCTACATCGCCGACACGATCGCCTACAACAAGGCCGACACGGCCGAACTGGCCCGCAAGGGCGGCGAGGGCATCGGCAAGTTCCAGGCCCAGCTTGCGGACTTCAACGAACCGCTGGCCGAGACGATCAAGGGATTCCACAACATCCGCCACCGCTTCGCGCAGTGGGACGAGGCGCTGGCACGCGATGCCGCGGGCCGCAAGAAGGACCTTGCGGAGGAGATCGGCTGGATCGAATCGCGCCGCGCGGAGATGCTCGCCTTCTGGTCGAAGGTCGAGGACGGGACGATCCCCACGCACGTGACGCACAACGACACGAAGATCAACAACATCCTCTTCGACAAGCAGGGCCGCGTGCTCTGCGCCATCGACCTCGACACGGTGATGAACTCCACGTCACTCAACGACTTCGGCGACGCCATCCGCTCCTATGCCAACACGGGCGACGAGGACGACCGCGACCTGTCGCGCGTGGGTCTCTCGCTCGAGATGTTCGCCGCCTACACGGACGGCTACCTCTCGCAGCGCGCCGCACAGCTCTGCCCGGCGGAGATCGACCACCTGGCCTTCTCGGCCCGCTACATCACCTACGAGCAGGTGCTGCGCTTCCTGATGGACTACCTGGACGGTGACACCTATTACAAGATCAAGTACCCGGAGCACAACCTCGTGCGCACGCACGCCCAGTACAAGCTGCTGTGCAGCATGGAGGAGCAGTACCCCGAAATGTGCCGCATCGTCCGCGAGACGGCCGACAAGTACCGATAAAACGACACGAGCATGGAGATACGCAGAATCCCGGGAATCAACCCCGACGACATGCAGGCCGTGGAACAGGCGTTCGACGGCATCGAAGCCCGGCCGATCGCCTGCTGCAACTGGCCGGAACAATACCCCTACACGCCGAAGGTTTCGTTCCGCATCTTCCACACGGGCGACCTGCTCTGGCTGCGCTTCGACGTGGAGGAGCGCTACACCGCGGCCCGCGTCACCGAGGACAACGGCGAGGTGTGGACCGACTCGTGCGTCGAGTTCTTCCTCGAGCTGGACGACCGCGGCTACTACAACTTCGAGACCACCTGCATCGGCCGCATGCTGCTCGGATTCCGCAAGACGCATGCCGACGCCGTGCACGCCGACGCCCGGGTGTTGGCTTCGGTCTGTCTCTTATACACATCTCCGAGCCCACGAGACACTGCGCGATCTCGTA